>Ga0207920_1000248_pt1 | contig 8655 bp, 7 predicted proteins | sample DeeseametaMP0204_FD_184218 | JGI IMG/M metagenome (GOLD analysis project Ga0207920, IMG submission 184218) | Marine microbial communities from the Deep Atlantic Ocean - MP0204 (SPAdes) | ecosystem: Environmental > Aquatic > Marine > Oceanic | place: South of Cape Verde, Atlantic Ocean | collected... | reverse complement strand
GCAATCACCTCGGTATCGGTTTCCGAAGTGAACGTGTAACCGCTGCCTTGCAGCGTCTCTTTAATCTGCTCGTAGTTTTCGATAATGCCGTTATGCACCACGGCGACGTTATCGCTGCTGTGGTGCGGATGGGCATTGGCCTCGGAGGGTTTGCCGTGGGTGGCCCAGCGCGTGTGCGCGATACCGCTGTTGCCTGGCAGCGCGGCGGCGTCCAACTGTTCAGCGAGTGCCGCGACTTTGCCCAAAGCCCGGTGACGCGTTAACACACCGCTGTTAAGCACCGTCATGCCAGAAGAATCGTATCCGCGATACTCCAAGCGTTTCAGCCCTTCCAACAAGATTCCCTGCACATTACGCTGCGCAACCGCCGCGACGATGCCACACATAACTTGTTCTCCTAAGGCGCTCTCACGCCGTGTAATCCAACGTGCTAATACGTTTATTTAACCTTTTTAACCGGGCGCGGCCAGTCGGGCTTCTCTAGCTGCCGGCTGCGGGTGACCGCTAATGCATACTCAGTCACATCTTTTGCAATCGTGGAACCAGCGCCCACAGTGGCACCCTTACCTACCGTGACAGGTGCCACTAAGGCAGTGTTGGAGCCGATGAAGGCGTTATCGCCAATTTCGGTGCGATGTTTGTTCACGCCATCGTAGTTGCAGGTAATGGTGCCCGCGCCCACGTTCACATCGCGCCCCAGGCGCGCATCACCCACGTAGCTTAAATGGTTGATTTTACTACCTTCACCCACGTCGGCATTTTTGGTTTCGACAAAATTGCCCACCTTGGCTTTCACGGCTAAGCGCGTGCCAGGACGCAGCCGTGCGTAGGGGCCGACCTGGTTAAGACCCGCCGCCACGGCCGTGTCGATGACGCTGTGGCTGTGAATCTCACTCTCTGCGCCAATGGTGCTGTTTTTGATAATGCAGTAGGGGCCTACCCGCACGCCTTCGCCAAGTTCGACGTCCCCCTCAAAAACACAGCCTACGTCGATGAAGACGTCGTGGCCGCAGGTAAGCTTACCGCGCACATCAATTCTCGCTGGGTCAGCCAAGGCAACGCCTTGGGCCATGAGCGTCTCTGCCGTCTGCTGCTGGTAAGCACGCTCCAAGCGGGCCATTTGCGAGCGGTTATTGACCCCCTCTACCTCGGTGGCGTTATGGGGCTGCGCCGTGGCGACCTTGACGCCTTCGCTGGCTGCCATGGCGATAACGTCCGTCAGGTAGTACTCGCCCTGGGCATTTTCCGCTGATAGCTGGGGCAACCAGCGCTTCAACTGGGCACTGGTCATGGCCATGATGCCGGTGTTGCACTCGTTAATCGCCAGCTGCTCCTCATTAGCATCTTTCTGCTCGACGATCGCCACGGCGTGGCCCTCGGCATCGCGCACGATACGCCCATAGCCACTGGGGTCTTCCAGCGTGACGGTGAGCAGGCCCATGTGCTGCTCATCCACCTTGGCCAGCAGGTCGGCCAACGTATCGCGACGAATTAGCGGCACGTCGCCATACAGTACCAACACGATACCGCTGCCCAACTGAGGCTGCGCCTGAGCCACTGCATGTCCGGTGCCTTTTTGCTCTTCTTGCAGTGCAAACGAGACATCATACTCCGCCAACGCGTCGCGAAGTTGGTCAGCACCATGGCCAATCACCACGTGGGTACGACTCGGGTTCAGGCCACTGGCCGTTGCCAGTACGTGCTCTACCATGGGCTTACCCGCTAGCGTGTGCAGTACTTTGGGCAACTGAGAGCGCATCCGTGTGCCTTTGCCCGCCGCAAGGATGACGATATCGAGGTCGTGCATGTTATTCACCTGTTTGCATTTGGCGATTCGCTGAGGAGGCCGTCCAAGGCTCGATGCCCAGTTCATCGATCAGCGCATCACCGAAATAGTTGACGAAGGCGGGGCTAGCCAAGCTACGCCAACGCTCCCCCTCACGTACTAACATCAAAATATTGAGGTTGTTTTCGACGGCCAGCTGCATACCCTGCTCGGTCCCCACGACGGTGAGTGCCGTGGCCCAGGCATCGGCCCAGGCGTTCGAGGGGTGAAACACCGATACCGACGCCAATTGATGCTTGATGGGCCGCCCGGTTCGCGGGTCCAGAAGATGGGAGAAGCGCTCACCGTCGACTTCAAAGTAGTTACGGTAATCACCGGAGGTAGCCACTGACATGCCCTCCAACGCAATCACATGTTGCGCTTCCGGTACCCCGCTTTGCGGCACTTCAATGCCGACACGCCAAGGCGTTTGATCTTCGATGTCCCGGTAACCGCGGGCAATCAGCCCGCCACCGATATTGACCAAGTAATTATCGATGCCCTGCTGATCCAGATACGCCGCCACGCGATCGGTAGCGTGGCCTTTGGCGACGCCAGAGAGATCGGCAAATACATCCCGGAGGCGACGCGCCTGCATCCGCTGGGTATCCACCTCGACTGCATCGAACCCAATCGTGGCCATGCGCTCGCTTAACTCGGCCTCGCTAGGCACCTCTTCGGGACGTGCCTCGGGACCAAAGCTCCATAGATTCACCACATCGCCAATGGTGATATCAAACGCCCCTTTGCTTGCTTCCGACACCGAGCGGCTTATCGCCAGCACTTCGATCAGCTCGTTAGAGAGCGGCTGCCACTCGTTGAGCGGCGCGTCGTTAAAGGCGACTAGTTCTGAATCGTCACGGTAGGTCGACATCGCTTGGTCAACGTCTTCCATCTCGGCCAATATGCCCTCTTCCAAAGCATTGGCTTCGCCCTGCGTCAGCGGGTCGACCAGAGTAATTTGATAATAGGTGCCAAAAATACCGCCTTCAAAGCGCACTGGTGACTCCAGCGGCCGATCATTTTCTGAACAGCCCGCCAGCAAAACGCCCACCAGCGCCACGACGCCCAGTCGCCTACACGCAGTTTGATAGCCTTTCATCCGATGTCCTTCATTGAACGCGCGGGTTAGAAATGAAAAAACCAGAGTAGCCAGGCACCAAACAGCACGCGGTATACCACGAACGGCTGCATCCCCAGCTTTTTGATTACGACGAGAAAGTAGTGAATACACACGAAGGCGCTGATACCCGATAAAAGCACCCCTATTAGCATAGCGGGTACGTCGATCGAGTGAGGCGCTTTGACGAGATTCACCGCTTCGAGGCCACCGGCGAGCACGATGACGGGAATCGAGAGCAAAAACGAGAAGCGCGCGGCGCCTTCTCGATTCATGCCAACCATCAGCGCCGCGGTCATCGTGATCCCCGAGCGCGACGTACCGGGGATCAGCGCTAATACCTGAGCGCCGCCGATGATCAGTGCGTCTTTTAGCGTCAACTGATACTCGCTGCGGGTACCGCGCATTTTCCAGTCGGCGTAGCCTAGCAGTAAGCCGAACCCTATCAGGCTAAGGCCGATGATCAGCGTCGAGCGCATGTAGCCTGCGATCAGGTCATGGAGGAGAAAGCCGACGATGCACACCGGCAAGGTGGCCACGACTACCCAAAACGCTAGACGCGCATCCTCATTGACGCCGTTGCCTCTTACCGCCGTGAGGCTGCTGGCGATCATTTGCCAAATTTCCTGGCGAAAATAGAGGACGACGGCGCTCAAGCTACCCAAGTGGAGTGCCACATCGAACGCGAGACCTTGATCTTCCCAGGTGGTGAGCACCGGCACCAAAATGAGGTGGGCAGAGCTAGAAATAGGAAGGAATTCAGTGAGCCCTTGCACCACCGCCAATACCACCACTTGGAGCCAATCCATAGGTCATCCTGTCTGTATTACGTCATTAAATGATGTGTAAGCACCTGCAGCGGCGCTTAGGATACACATCCAGCCATTCATTGTCCGCACCGGTGAAGCGCGCAAATTCATAAGAAGGTATAGAGCTTATGCAACGGTAAGCTACAATAGGCGCCTATTAGAAGTGTGCGTCCCTGCAAGGTACCTCATGACTCAGACCGTAGAAACGCCAGTGGTTCCCAATCGCGAGTTAGATAGCCAAGAGGCTAAGCGCGTAACCTATATCGGCGCTTGGCTGGACGGTTTGCTGAGCATTATCAAAGTCGCCGTTGGTTTTTTTGTCGGCTCTGCTGCGCTGATTGCCGATGGTATCCATTCGCTCTCTGATCTTGTGACCGATGGGTTCGTGCTGGCAGCCATTCACTATGGCCGCCAGGAGCCAGATAACGATCACCACTACGGCCATGGCCGAATCGAAACCCTCACCACGCTGCTATTAGGCAGCGTCCTAATCTTCGTGGCGGGGGGTATTGCGTGGTCAAGCGTGGATCGCCTGTTGAGCGGCACAGAAGTGGGCGCCCCGGGGGCGCTTGCGATCGTCATCGCCATACTGGCACTGATTAGCAAAGAGTGGATTTTTCGCTACACCATGCGGGTCGCGAAACGCTTGAAATCCAAGCTTTTAGAAGCCAACGCTTGGCACTCGCGCAGCGACGCACTTTCAACCGCCGTGGTGCTGGTGGCTTTAGTAGGCGCACAGTTTGGCTTGGGCTGGCTAGATGCTGTGGCCGCCATTATCGTTGGCCTGATGGTCGGTAAAGTGGGTTTAGACCTGTTGTGGGAGTCCGCTCGCGAACTGGTCGACACCGCACTCCCCGAAACAGTACAGCAGCAGATGCATGACGTGGCGTGTAGCGTCCCCGGCGTGGATAGCGTGCACGACCTGCGCACCCGTCAATCGGCAGGTTGGGTGATGGTCGATCTGCATGTGGTGGTGGGGCCTAAAATTACCGTCTCGGAAGCTCATGAAATCGGTAATGAAGTGAGCCGCCGTTTGCGCCACGAGTTTCCTTTGCTCACAGATGTTATCTTCCACGTTGACCCAGAAGATGACGCCGGTGAAGGCGACCCCAGCCGCTTGCCCGGCCTGCCGCTGCGTCCAGAAGTGGAAGCGGCGCTGAACGAGCGCTGGTACAAACATCCGGTATGGCGCACGCTGAACGAGCTACAGCTCCACTACTTAGAAGATAAGGTATCGGTATCGCTGATTATTGGCGACGCCGTTCACCAGCCGCCTCAGTGTTTGGCGAGCCAGCTCAAGGCGCTCGCCAGCGACATCGAGTGGCTGGGTCATGTGGAGGTCATGTTCATCACCCGGGCGGCCAGCAGCGCCATGCGCTAGGCTACCCTAACCCAGGTCAGACGCCGGCAAGTATGGCCGTTGCAATACTGAAGTAAATCAGTACGCCGGTGGCGTCGATCAGCGTGGTCACCAGCGGAGCCGAGGCCGTCGCGGGGTCTACTTTGAAGCGCTCCAAAACGAACGGCAAGCACATGCCGATCAAGCTGCCAAACAGCACGATGGTCACCATGCTGAGCGCCACGATGATGGCCACCGCTTCCCCGCCACGAAAAATCCCAATCGGGGCGACGGCAACCGCCATGGTCAACCCCAATGAACCAGCCACCAACAGCTCACGCCCCAGCATCTTGCTCCAATCCTTCACGCCTACGTCGCCGGTGGCCATGCCGCGCACCATCAGCGTGGCGGCCTGCGCACCGGCATTACCGCCGCTACCGATCAGCAGCGGTAAGAAAAATACCAGCGCCACCTGAGCAGCAATGGTCTCCTCGAAATAAGCGATACCAGCCCCCGAAAAAAGGTTGGCAAAGACCAGTAAGACCAGCCAAAACACGCGTTTGCGGTAAAGACTCCACAGCGGTACCCGGCTCACGCCATCCTCTAGCTGACCGATGGACATCCCTTTGTGGATATCTTCGGTGGCCTCTGACTCAGCAACATCCATGGCATCATCGTGAGTCACGATGCCTACCATACGGCCATCGGCATCAACCACGGGCAGCGCCAGTAAGTCATACCGAGCCACAATTCTCGCCACCTCCTCCTGCGCTTTATCCACAGGGATTTTGATGACATCTTTGATCATGATGTCATCCACCAACGCCCCAGGGCGCGCGACCATCAGTTGACGCAGCGACATGGTGCCGATCAGATGGCCGTCGCTGTCCAACACATAGAGCTGGTAGACCGTTTCCGCATCGGGCGCGGTTTGGCGCACGCGCATCATTGCTTGTGACACCGTCATGCCACTGGCTATGGCAACATAGTCAGAGGTCATGATGGCGCCGGCAGTGCCCTCTTCATAGCTCGCCAAGCGCTTGAGATCCTCGCGCTCCTGGTGCGCCATACGACGCAACAGCGCTTCGCGACGGTCTTCCCCAAGCCGGTTGAACAAATCCGCCCGCTCGTCGGAGCCCATCTCTTCGAGCAGTTTGAGCACCTGGCTATCGGACAGCTCTCCCACCACCTCGAGCTGGCTCTCTTTGGGTAGATAGCCCAACACATTGGCGGCTCGCTCGGTGGAGAGAATGTCCAACACCGTCAGGGCCGCACGTAGCTCCTCATCCTTCTCGATCAGCTCTTCCAGCACTTCCCCAATGTCGGCCGAGCGTATTTCAGCGAGGCGTTCCGCCAATTGCGCCTTGTTGGGCTCTTCCTTGACCAGCTCCTCGAGCAGCTCGGTTTTCAATTCCTGTAAGGCTTCTTCGTTTAGCGCCATCGCTCGCTCCTGAGACGTTCAACTCTGGGATGACTCACCCGCATATTAACAGACAAAAAAAACGCCCCTTAAACCCTGAATCGGGTTTAAGGGGCGTTTGATTACGCAGAGCGTCTAATTAGCCTTTACCCGCCTTCTTACGCAACTGCTGAATCGTTCGCAGTTGGGCAACGGCTTCGGCGAGTTCAGCGGCAGCGCGGGTATAATCCAGCTCCGCTGACTTCTCATTAAAGGCTTTCAGCGCCTGCTGACGCGCTTCTTCAGCAGCGGCCTCGTCGAGGTCGCTGGCACGCGCCGCAGCGTCTGCCAGGATCGTCACGACATCTGGCTGGACTTCCATGAAGCCGCCAGAGACAAAGAAGTTCTCTTCCTTGCCATCATCGTGGATCACGCGGATCGGGCCCGGCTGAAGCTCGGTCAGCAGCGGGGCGTGCCCCGGCAAAATGCCGAGGTCACCCATAATCCCGGAAGCAATCACCTGCTCAACCTTACCTGAGAAGATGGATGCTTCTGCGCTGACGATATTGCAAGTGAAGCTATTCGCCATAGCGAATCCCCCTAATGGACGGGATTACTTCTTCATCTGGTTGGCTTTTTCGACAGCTTCGTCGATGGAGCCGACCATGTAGAAGGCCTGTTCCGGCAGATCGTCGTAGTCACCCGCGAGGATGCCCTGGAAGCCACGAATGGTGTCTTTCAGCGACACGTACTTACCGGGCGAGCCCGTGAAGACCTCGGCCACGAAGAACGGCTGCGACAGGAAGCGCTGGATCTTACGCGCACGGGCAACGGCCAGCTTGTCTTCATCAGACAGCTCGTCCATACCCAGAATCGCGATGATGTCCTTCAGTTCCTTGTAACGCTGCAGAACGTTCTGCACGCCACGCGCAACTTCGTAGTGCTCTTCGCCTACCACCAGCGGATCCAACTGACGTGAAGTGGAGTCCAGCGGGTCAATCGCGGGGTAGATACCCAGCTCAGCGATTGAACGCGCTAGTACTACAGTTGCATCCAGGTGGGAGAAGGTGGTCGCCGGCGACGGGTCAGTCAAGTCATCCGCAGGGACGTAAACGGCCTGCACGGAAGTGATAGAACCGGTTTTCGTAGAGGTGATACGTTCCTGCAGAACGCCCATCTCTTCGGCCAGCGTCGGCTGATAACCTACCGCAGACGGCATACGACCCAGCAGGGCGGATACTTCGGTACCGGCCAGGGTGTAACGGTAGATGTTGTCGACGAACAGCAGAACGTCGCGGCCTTCATCACGGAATTTTTCCGCAATGGTCAAACCGGTCAGCGCCACGCGAAGACGGTTACCGGGCGGCTCGTTCATCTGACCGTAGACCAGCGCTACCTTGTCGATAACGTTGGATTCGGTCATTTCGTGATAGAAGTCGTTACCCTCACGCGTACGCTCACCGACACCAGCGAATACAGAGTAGCCGCTGTGCTCGGTGGCGATGTTGCGGATAAGCTCCATCATGTTAACGGTTTTACCAACACCCGCACCGCCGAACAGACCAACCTTACCGCCTTTCGCGAAGGGGCAGACCAGATCGATGACCTTGATACCGGTCTCGAGCAGCTCGTTAGACGCTGCCTGATCGGCATAGCTCGGCGCTTTTCGGTGGATCGGCATACGCTCTTGCTCACCGATCTCACCTGCTTCGTCGATCGGCTCGCCGAGTACGTTCATGATGCGACCCAGCGTTTCCTTACCGACCGGTACGGAAATCGCGGCACCTGTGTTGGTTACGTCCAAGCCACGTTTCAAGCCCTCGGTGGAGCCCATGGCAATGGCGCGTACTACGCCGTCGCCCAGCTGCTGCTGGACTTCGAGGATGGTCTCAACGTTGGAGACCTTCAGCGCGTCGTAGACCTTGGGCACAGAGTCCCGCGGAAACTCTACGTCAATCACCGCGCCGATGATTTGTACGATACGTCCGCTCATCTTGGTTCCTCTCAAAAACCTGCAAATGAAACCTGTCTGCCGGGAGCCACCTAAGCGATGGCAGGCTCCCTAGGCGTTATACGGCTGAAGCGCCGCCGACGATCTCGGAAATTTCCTGGGTGATGGCGGCCTGACGGGCCTTGTTATAAACCATCTCCAGATCGTCGATC
>Ga0207920_1000239_pt1 | contig 8756 bp, 9 predicted proteins | sample DeeseametaMP0204_FD_184218 | JGI IMG/M metagenome (GOLD analysis project Ga0207920, IMG submission 184218) | Marine microbial communities from the Deep Atlantic Ocean - MP0204 (SPAdes) | ecosystem: Environmental > Aquatic > Marine > Oceanic | place: South of Cape Verde, Atlantic Ocean | collected... | reverse complement strand
ACATACGTACCGCGATCTTGCGCATAAAAAACGAACAAATAATCTTCTCCATTTGGTGAGGCAATTCGCTTCTGAAATTTTAAATTTTGCGTTTCGCTATCGAAAACCTGATATTCTCCCGTTTGCAAATAATAGCCGTTAGGAAAAATGATTCCCTGTTCGTCGGGCAACAAGATCGCCGCTTCTTTAATGCTATCTATTTTCTGAACTTCCTGCAATTTGTGATTGTACACAAAATAGCGTGCCTCTTCTTGAAAAGGCTTAATTTCTAACGTGATAAGGTTTCCTAGATTAGCAAAACGAAATTTACCATCGTCTAAGGTTTGGTCTTTATATTCAACCGGTTCGTTGTAAATACCTTTACCATCTTGGGTATTGTCTTCAATTTTTATGGTAAGATCGCCACCAATGGTTTCTACAAAAACTTTATCTAAAATAGAAATGTGTGAATGTTCTCCGTGACGCTGTTCGTCTCTTCCGGCTTCTTGCCAGTTGAATTCGTGTTGCTGCGGAAATTTATATTCGTGTTCACTTCGATTATCGATGTATTGCAAGCTTCCGTCTTTAATTAACCATTTAAAGGTTTTAATATCGGTCACGCTATCACTCAACTGAAATACCATATGCAAGTAATTACCAATAACGGCAAACTTGGAGAAAATGGTGTTTCGGTAATATTTATAAAGATTGGTAAAATCGGTTTGAAAAGTTTCATCTTCAATTAAATCTAACGAAACCGGCTCAAACTGCTGATCTTTATAGTGATATATACTAAAAACGTCGCTCAGCGTAATCTCGGTACGCAAGCCAAAATGAACATTATACCCGAAAATGCAAAGCTTATCGATAGACACAATATCTCTGGCAATACAATTATTTTCGGTATTGATGCGATTATTGGCAATGAGTTTAGTTTCTAAAGAACCAAAAACTTCTTTTCTGTTTTCGTTAAGTTGTTGCAATCGCTGCTGAAGTTCTTGCTTCTGCTTTTGCAACCTGTTCTTAATAATCTCATACGTCCCGCCGTCTAAGGCTTGATTATTTTTTTCTTGTTGTTCTTCTTGCATAAGTAATTTTTGAACAAGAGGTTATGGTAATTCTTTTTGAATTTTAATAGGAAATGAATTGCGCTTAAAATTTAATGTGATGCTGAGTCAAGCTCAGCATCACATCCTCATTTTGAAATCATCTGAATGAGGCCCTGAAACGACACTTCGACTTAGCTCAGTGTGAAAATCCTAAATCTGTAATAAAACCTACAAGGCTTTTGAAACCTTGCAGGTTCATCTTGGTTTAACTTAAACGCTCTCTTCCTACAGCGCCAATGGTTTTATCTGATAATCCTAAACCTTTTGCTAAGTTGAACAGGTTATTGAACATCGTATGTTCTTTATCGCTATTCGATCTGTTTTTGAGATCCATGAGTAAGTTGGCAATGGTTAGATTTTTTAAATCTTCTGTTGAAATACCATATTTTGCAGCAAACTCACGAACACGTTCTAATAAGTTCCCCTGAATATCGTCGCTCCCTAAGATTGAATCTTTTACCTGCTGAATGTTCTCACTATTCTGAACTAATCTATCGATACCTTTACCGCGACTAATTTGCGATACAATATTATCGAAGAACATCGTTTCACCTCCAACAATATCGATCTTCGCTTGTTTTAATGCATCACCTAAAACTTGCGCTTGTGCATCGGCAATATCTTTCTGAATGTTGATGTTCGCCAAGTCGATTTGTAATTCTTTATCTAAACGAAGTTTAAACTCTTCGTGATCTTTACCAACACCATCAAGCTTCTTCATTGCAGCTGCTTTTTCTTCGATTCCGGCAGCATCGGCAAGTGCTTTTTCTTTGATCACTTCTGCTTCGGCTTTACCTTCTTTTCTAGAAGCTTCTGCTTTGGCTTCGATACCTGCAGCTTCTGCTTTAGCTTTTTTCTCGATGATAGAAGCATCTACTATACCTTGACGCTCATTTGCATCTGCTTTCGCATGCATTACTTGCGCTTCAGACATACCGATGATCGCTTCTTCTTTAGCTTGTGCTTCTGCCAATGTTTTTCTAGCTTCAGCTTCTTTTTCACTCGCTTCTTTACGAGCCATCGCTTCGATATTAATTTCTTCCGCTCTTTGTTTTGCCGCTTCTTTTTGAGCTTCAGCAGCTTTAATGGTTTTAATTAATTCTTCTTGTGCGTTAGCTTCAGCGTTTGTTACTTTTACTTTTTTATCTCGATCGGCAGTTTTAAAGGCTTCAATATCTTTCATATTTTCTTGCTCTTCAACTACACCTTTTTCTAAAATTACACGATCTCTAATCACATCCTGAATGTTTTTCTTTTCAACTTCAACTACTTTTTCTTTTTCTATTTGAGCTAAAGTAACTACGCGTTCTCTCTCGGTCGCTTCTAATAAACGGTCTTTTTCTACACGTTCTGTCTCTACCGCATCGGTACGTTGCTTATTCTTTTCTGCAACGATGATCTGGCGGTTCATATTCTCTTCGGCTACTTTTACTTTTTCTTCGGTAGCAATTCGAGCAGTTTCAGATTTTAGACGTTCTTCTTCGGCAACTTTTAGAATTTCGGCTCCTTCTCTTGCTTTAATATTAGCAATCTCTCGTTTTTGAGATTCTTCTTTTTCTGCTAATTGCTTATCTAATTCTAAGATCGCTTCGCGTGCTTCTACATCTTGCTTACGGATGGTTTTCTCTTCATCTCGCTTAATTAAATTCGCTTTAATATTTTGAGCTGCGGTAAGATCGGTGATTTTCTTAATTCCTTCCGCATCTAAAATATTGTCTGGTTTTAAATGCTGAACCGGCGTTTGCTCTAAGAAATCGATCGCACAATCTTCTAACGTATATCCGTTAAGATCGGTCCCGATAATATTTACGATTTCATCTCTAAACTCACGACGTGCTTCGTAAAGCTCGATAAATTCAAACTTTTTACCTACGGTTTTTAGAGCTTCAGAAAATTTAGCTTCAAAAAGATCTTCTAAAGTTTCGATTCTTGAAGCACGTGCAACCCCAATCGTTTGCGCTACTTTTTTAATGAAGCTAATATCGTTATTCACCCGAACGAAAAATGCTACTTTAATATCTGCACGCATATTGTCTTTACAAATAAGACCTTCGTGCGCTTGGCGTTCGATCTGAATTTTCTTCACCGATACGTCCATAATCTCGACTCGGTGAAAAACCGGCACCACATATAGACCTTTATCGGTGGCAACTTTTGTACCTCCAAAACCGGTACGAATTAGTGCTTGGCCTTGATGAACTTTTTTGTAAAACATCGCGATGATAGCAAAGTATATCACGATCAGGAATAAGGCTAAGCCCAGCCCTATCCCGATAATAGGTAAAATTCCTTCCATAATAAATTAAGTTAAATTAGTTATAAGTTTGTACTAAAAAATAGTTGTTGTCTTGCGACTTATTGATTATTAAAATTTCTTGATGATAAGCTATTGGCGAGCCGTCTAGCGACTTGACATAAACATTGTAAGAGTTACCCTCGATTACCACTTCGGCATTGCCCATTTTTTCTTCGGAAATGGTTGAAAGCATCACGCCACGCCTACCAATGTAATCAACTGCTTTATCGCCATCTTTATTCAAATGTTTAAAAAAATTCTTGAATGGTGTGGTGATGATCTTGGTAATGATTAATGCCGGAATGAAGGCTAAGATCATAATTAAAAAACCGAAACTGGAATCGTAACTATGCGTTAGACTTGTGGTAAACACAGTGATAAACCACCAAACGAACACCCAACAAGTAAACGTAAACATAAATGGCAAGCCCACGAAATTGAAGTAAATTAAAAATACTTGCCACCATTTTAGCGGTTGGCGTCGTTTCCCTACGACAGCATCTTTATGCACTTCTGCATTCGAGACGTCTTGAAAATCCATATTTCCGCCTTCAATACCAGCATCGGCATCTACGTCTACATCAATATCTACATCAACATCGAGGTCAAAATCAATACCGCTGATCATGGTTAAAATCCAATACGCGACAAGCAAAATGAGTAAGCAGGTAAGTACCAGATTTACTTCAGAAAATATGATGTTGATTAAATCGTTCAAGGTTATGCGTCTTTATTGTTAAGGCCTAATTGTTCTTTTAGTTTAGATAAATCGTCGTCTGCTTTTGCTTCTGAAGTATCTGCGGCTTTTTCAAGCTCTTCATCTATAGATTTGGAAGCGTTGGCAATATCGCCATAAGCTTCAGCCAGAGCTTCTTCTTGCGCTACTTTCTCTTTCATACGTTCTAGCATAGAAACTGTACTTGCGCTATCAATTTCTGCCATTTGTTTGTTTAAGTTTTTGGTAGCATTCGAAACTTTTACACGAGCTTTTAGAGTTTTCAACTCATTTTCCCAATTGCTAATATTCGATTTAATTCCCTGAATATTATTCTCCAGTTGCGCTATCGATTCATTAAACTTCTTTACTTCTTCTTTAGCACGTGTAATGTGTTGCTGCGCTTCTTCTTTTTTCACTAAAGCTTGCTTAGCCAAACGATCTGCCTCTTCTTTTTCCATCTGTTCTTTTTCGGCTTTTTTCAAGATTAAAATAGCTTTGTTGTGGTAATCTTCTGCTTTATCTTGATGTTCTTCTTGTTCGTTTTTCGCACGAATCGCCAAGGCTTTTACTTGCGCTAAAGCTTCTAGACTCTTTTCTAAGTCTTGTTTCATATCCCTAATTCCCTGCTCGGTCATTTTGATGGGATCTTCCATTTTATCGATAGCAGAGTTGGCTTCTGATTGCCCTATTTTAAATAATCGTTTAAAAATGTTCATAACGGTAGTTTTTAATATTTTGAAAATTCTATGATTTTATCTGAATACTCACTCATTAATAAGCTTAAAGAGTTTAATGAACCTTCAAGCTCATTTAGGTCTAAATTCTCTAGTTGTAGCGTATCTCTAAAAATAACTCTCGTTCCAGATTCATCTAACACAAAAGCACCGTGAATAATGTCTCTATTCTTCTGCAACAGGTTTTTAAAGACTTTTTCTGATTGATTGCTAATATTAAATATGAATTGCTCCATAATTAAGATTGGCGGCGAAACGCCAAGAATTAAATTCTTAATTCCGAAGTTTTCTTTTTGCACGACAATCACTTCATCTTCTGCATTTTCATACGTGATATTAAAGTTAAGCTCGACTAAAAAGTTTTTGGTAATTTGAAAATGATCTTTCATTTACAATTGGTTTTTACTGGTTTTATTGCAACAACTCACACAAGAATTGACTATGCTCGAAAAAGTTGTAAATCGCTGCATAAGTTATTAAAATTAAAGAAATCATAACGGTTAGTTTTAAAATTTAATTAACACTTCTTGCTAATTATTTTAGTCTAAAATGAAATTCAGCCTATTTATTTAGCAATTAAATTGTATATTAGCTAATAATCTTAGATAAAGATACAAATAAAATTCAGTATTGCAAATATAATTAGCAAATTATGTCACTTTTTGGTAAAAATATTAGAAAGATAAGAAATGTAAGAAATATGAGTCAGCAATCTTTCGCAGACTTATTCGACTTAAAACGTGGTACTTTAGGCGCTTACGAAGAAGGAAGAAGTGAACCTCGCATAGAGACGATACTTAAAATAGCTAATTATTTTAGCATTACCATCGATGATTTGCTAACGAAAGAGCTAACCGTAAATCATTTATTAAAATTTAAGGGTGATCTTTCTTTAAAAGTAGAAGAAAGAATTAAAGAGAAGTTTGCTGATATCCCTTGTATTACCGAAAAAAATAGCGCAGATTACATCGTGAACTTCGATAATGAACAGTTTATTGCTGAATTACCTTCTATACAACTCCCAATAAATACCGATAAAAATTTTAGAGCGTACACGGTTACCAATTTAGAAATGACCGATCACGATCAAGGACTTTATCCTAAAGATGTGGTTATTGGAGAGTTTGTACCGACTACTATTTATAAGAAACTGAATAATGGTTGTATGGCTTTGGTGTTGGTGAACCATCAACTTATTTTACGAAGACTATATATTACCAAAAACAAACTCACTTTACGGGCAGACCATAAAAGTGTAGACGATTTGGTTTTTGACTTAAATGAAGTTGAAGAATTATGGAGAATACGTTACGTATTTTATAAACGCATTCCTAAACAAAATTCAGCTTCTAACGTTGAAGAGAAGCTGAATTTTCTAGAACAGGAATTTTTAAAACTGAAAAAGAATTTATAATTACTTTTCAGTTTTCTTTCCTTCAAATTTCCATTCTGTAATTCCGCCTTTTATGTCGTAGACTTTTACAAAGCCGGAATCTTTTAAAATTTGAGCACATTTTTCGCTTCTACCACCAGATTTGCAATACACAATAACTGGTTTTTCTTTATCTAGTTTTCCTATTTTTTCAGAAAAATTTTCGTCATAGACAAGATTCTGAGCGTTTGCGATATGTCCTTCATTAAATTCTTCTTTGGTTCTTACATCAAGAAGTTTAACGTCTTTCATTTTAGAGAGCTTTTCAGCCTCATCGGGAGTTACCATTTCGATGGTTTCTTCTTCTTGTGCAATTCCTTCTTTGCAGGAAATGCAAAAACTTAGCGAAAGCACTAAGACGGCGAAGCATAAGATTTTATTTTTCAACTGGTCTAATATTAGTTGGTTTCTCCTTCCCACTCCATAATTCCGCCTTGTAAGTTATAGGTGTTCTCTACTCCTACTTGATCTAAAATTTGGCAAGCTTGTGCGCTTCGTTTACCCGATCTACAATACACATAATAGTTTTTAGATTTATCGAACTCATTTACTTCATCCATAAATTTTTGAGCTTGAAAAATATCTAATTGTGTTGAGTTAGGAATATGCTTTTCTTCATATTCTTCATCGGTTCGAACATCTAATAAGAATGCATTTTCGTCATTCTCATATTGTTCTTTCCATTCTTGTTGAGATAATTCTTTCATAAGTAAGGTTTTTCAACAAAAGTAAGTTTTTATTTAATACTACAACCAATTGCCTTAGTTGTCTTTACAGAAACTTCTTCACCAGCTAATAATTCATCAACAGCATTTTCAACAAACTTCTCTTCTACAGCATTTACATCTTGGTAATTATCGTCGATCGCTCCTATATATTTTACGATTAACTCATTATTTTCTTTCTCTAAAATATAAACGTGTGGGGTTTTAGTTGCCCCGTATTGAGGATAGATTTTTTGCCCTTCATCTAATAAATAAGGAAAAGTAAAGCCTTTTTGCTTCGCTCTTAATTGCATATTCTCAAAACTGTCTTGCTCGTTTTTATCGGGATTATTCGGGTTAATTGCAATTACTGGATAACCTTTTGTCTTATATATTTTATCTAAAGCTACAATTCTGTTTTCGTAAGCTTTTGCATAAGGACAATGATTAGTGGTAAATACAACAATAAAACCTTGAGCTGTTGAATAATCACTTAAGGAAACTTGTTTACCATCTATATTTTTTAATTTAAAATCTGTCGCTACATCGCCTATATCATATCCATTTTCAGATGAATTTGAAGCTTCTCCTCCTTCAAATACATTATTAACCGCAAAGGCAGATGCTGCGATTATTATAGCTGCGATGGTTAATATTTTTAAGGTTTTCATAATTTAAATTTCATTTTTAAAATTCTCTACTTCACCAAGCAAATCTTGATAGGTATCGAACTTTCGGGGGTAAAATTTTCTATTTTTAGAATTATAAATTAAAGTAGCCGGTATAGCTCCGTCCCAATTTTCATCTACTTTCGGAATCCAAACATTACTTCTTGGGTCGTCTAATAAAACTACTTTTGCGTTAATATTTCTTTTTTTCACGAAAGGAACCAATTGTGTTTCTTTCATTTTCGGCATATCTAAACTTACGAGTATTACTTCAACATCTTCTTTATTATTCAATTTTAAAAAATGTGGAAGTTCTTCTACGCACGGCGCACACCAGGTTGCCCAAAAGTTAATGACGTAAGTTTTTTCTTGATCGGTTGGTAAGTTTTTTTCAAATTCTTCGAAATTATAGGTAGGAATTTTAACAGCTTCTTTTTCTGCCGCTGAGTTTTCATTAGATTTGTGCTCTACACACGCTACGCAACAGATTATTATAAGTACTAAAATTCTCTTAATCATATAATTTTCAAACTTCTAACAAAGTTAAAGCATCATTTATACAAATAAAACTGATTAACATTAGTTTACAAATAATTGCTTCAATTTGAGCCTAAATCTAAGTTATCGGTTATTCTTAGGCTTAACATGTGATAAATTTTAACATACTATTAATAAATTATTCAACATTTCAATATACATTTGTACATACAAATATTGTCGATACAATGAAGGTTGAAGAAATTTTAAAAACGAAAGCGAATCTTTCACTCCCTAAAAAAGTACTTATTAATTTACAATTAACGAGTGCACAATCGGGAAGTGAGATGATGTGTACGCTTAAGAGTTTCGGGATTTCGGTTCAACAATTTAACGTATTAAGAATCTTACGTGGGCAAGGTAAAAAACCTGCCAACTTAAGTACCATACAAGATCGAATGGTAAACAAAATGAGTAACACAACTCGCCTAGTCGATAAATTAATCGATAAAAAATTAGTCGATCGTTGTGTTTGCGAAGAAAACCGTCGCAAAGTAGAAATTGTAATTACTGAACAAGGATTAGATTTATTAAAAGAAATAGATCCTAAAGTAGAAGAGCTTGAAGAAAAAGCTACTA
>Ga0207920_1000232_pt1 | contig 8911 bp, 7 predicted proteins | sample DeeseametaMP0204_FD_184218 | JGI IMG/M metagenome (GOLD analysis project Ga0207920, IMG submission 184218) | Marine microbial communities from the Deep Atlantic Ocean - MP0204 (SPAdes) | ecosystem: Environmental > Aquatic > Marine > Oceanic | place: South of Cape Verde, Atlantic Ocean | collected... | reverse complement strand
AATAGCCCAAAGGGCAGCGCATGTTTAATCTCAAAAGATAAACAGACCAAAAAAGGGAGCAAGCTCCCTTTTATGTATTAAGCGTCATCCTCATCTTGGCTAAATAAAGCGTCAATAAAGTCATCGCTTTTAAATGCGCGTAAATCATCAATACCTTCGCCAACACCAATGTAACGAATAGGAATATTAAATTTATCTGCAACCGCAAATATAACCCCACCTTTAGCAGTACCATCAAGTTTTGAGAGGGTAATACCGGTTAAACCAACACATTGATTAAATAAGTTTACTTGGCTAATTGCATTTTGACCTGTACCCGCATCAATGGTTAGCATAACTTCATGCGGTGCATCAGGGTCAATTTTCTTCATTACGCGGGCTATTTTTTCAAGCTCTTGCATTAAGTTGTCTTTATTTTGCAAGCGCCCTGCTGTATCGGCAATTAATACATCTACATTACGCGCTTTAGCGGCTTGAAATGCATCAAACACCACCGAGGCACTATCTGCACCAGTGTGCTGGGCAATAACAGGAATGCTGTTACGCTCGCCCCACACTTGCAGCTGCTCTACGGCTGCTGCACGAAAGGTATCACCTGCGGCCAACATAACCGACTTACCTTCATTTTGAAATTGCTTAGCTAACTTACCAATGGTTGTCGTTTTACCTACGCCGTTTACACCGACCATTAATATAACAAATGGTTTTTTATCAGCACGTATCTCAAGCGGTTGCTCAGCTGTTTTAAGCATTGCGGCCATTTCTTGCTTCATTAAGTCATAAAGCGCATCGCCATCTTTAAGCTGCTTGCGATCGGCGGCATCAGTAAGGCTATCAATCAGCTTCATGGTGGTATCAACACCTAAATCGGCGGTAAGAAGCTGTGTTTCTAAATCTTCAAATAAATCATCGTCTATTTTTTTACCACTAAAAATAGATGCAAAGCCAGAGCCTATATTTACACGGGTTTTTAATAACCCTTTTTTAAGACGTGAAAAAAAGCCTTCTTTTTTAGGCTTTTCGGCAAGTTTAGCTTCTTCTTTTGCAAGCTCTGCCGTAATGCGCTCTTGCTCTAAACGATCAGCTTCGGCCTCTGCTGCAATACGTTCTTGCTCTGCACGTTCAGCTTCTGCCTGTTCTTGTGCAATACGCTCTTGTTCTAAGCGTTCAGCCTCTGCTTGCTCGGCGGCAATTCGCTGTTGCTCTAAACGCTCGGCCTCTGCTTGCTCTGCTGCAATACGCTCTTGCTCTACACGTTCAGCTTCTGCTTGCTCTGCGGCAATTCGTTGTTGCTCTACACGTTCAGCTTCTGCTTGCTCTGCGGCAATTCGTTGTTGCTCTAAACGCTCAGCTTCTGCTTGCTCTGCGGCAATACGCTCTTGCTCTACACGTTCAGCTTCTGCTTGCTCTACACGTTCAGCTTCTGCTTGCTCTGCGGCAATACGCTCTTGTTCTAAGCGATCAGCTTCTGCCTGTTCTTGTGCAATACGCTCTTGTTCTAAACGCTCAGCTTCAGCTTTTTCTGCTGCAACACGCTCTTGCTCTAAACGCATTTGCGCTTCTTGCTCTGCTAAACGAGCGGCTTGTGCTTGTTGTTGTACCTGTGCTTCAGCTTGCTCTTTCGCAAGCAACTCAGCGTTGGCTTTTTCAATTGCTAATTTTTCATCTTGCTCAGCTTGCTCGCGCTCTGTGTCTAAACGTTGTTGCTCAGCTCGCTGTGCAGCCATGCGCTCTTGCTCTAAACGCATTTGCGCTTCTTGCTCAGCTAAACGTGCAGCTTGTGCTTGTTGTTGCGCCTGTGCTTCGGCTTGCTCTTTTGCAAGCAACTCTGCATTAGCCTTTTCAATTGCTAAACGCTCTGCTTGTGCTTTTTCAGCAGCAATACGCGCTTGTTCTTCACGCTCTGCTTCGGCCTTTTCTGCCGCTAAGCGCTCAGCTTCTTGTTGCTGAGCTAATGCCTGTTGTTTATCAGCTTCTGCTTGTTTTTTATCTGACTTACCAAAACCGAGCCAAGACATGAATTTACTTTTTTTTGCCATACTTGCTAATAACCACTTATAAAAATCTGATAAACTAAAATTTGAAATAGCTTGGTGTGGCTCAGCAAAGCGTGCCGGCCAAACAACCGTTCAAAACGTAAGTGCTAAATAGTAACACTTTTAATGCGGTTGAAAAATGAAGCTAAACGTAAACTACGCACAATATTATCTGAGCTAGATCCCTTATACCATTTTTTAGTGACCTAAATGAGAAAAAAAACAACGAAAAATAAAGCAATTAGCAAATCTACTGACGGCTTTATTAGAGTAATCAGCGGGCAATTTCGTGGCCGTAAACTGCCGGTAAAAAATGTAGAAGGGCTACGCCCAACAACAGACCGCATTAAAGAAACCGTGTTTAATTGGTTAATGCAAGATACGCGCGATGCAACAGTACTCGATTGCTTTGCAGGCTCTGGCGGGCTTGGCTTTGAAGCGCTTTCTCGGTTTGCTAAAAGCACCACGTTTATCGAACTAGATGCCTCGGCTGCTAAGCAAATTGAGCAAAATATTAGTACCTTAAAGCTTGAAAATGCACAGGTAAAACACACTAATTCACTCTCATATTTAGAGCAAAAGAATACAAATTCACCATTTAATTTAGTTTTTGTTGACCCACCATTTCGTAAAAACTTAGCGCAGAGTAGCTGTGATTTATTAGAAAATAACCAATGGCTTAGCGAAGACGCGCTCATTTATGTTGAGGTAGAAACCGAACTAAGCAGCTTTTCACAACCAGATAACTGGCTGTTAATTAAAGAAAAAAAAGCAGGGCAAGTATTCTGTAGGCTATACCAACGCCAGCCAAATTAACACTATTTAAGCCGCTGCATTTCTGTTAATATTATCCTTTACATGTGGTGTTGCTTCGGATTACAATACCGCACCATTTTTGAACCACTTGATCAATGTTTGATCAACTTGAGCAACGCTCATAATTTAGGTAGGTGAATTTTTAATGCCAGTAATTAAAGTAAGAGAGAACGAACCGTTTGACGTAGCACTTCGTCGCTTCAAGCGTTCATGTGAAAAAGCAGGTATCCTTTCAGAAGTTCGTCGTCGCGAGCACTATGAAAAGCCAACAGCTGAGCGTAAGCGTAAAAAAGCTGCAGCGGTTAAGCGTCACATGAAGAAGCTTTCTCGCGATAACGCACGTCGCGTTAAATTATACTAATAGTATTAGGTCTTGTATAAATGAGCCTTTTAATAACGCTAAAAGATGCGCAAAAAGATGCGATGAGAGCGAAAGACAAACAACGTCTTAACCCTATTCGCATGGTGCTTGCCGCAATCAAGCAACGTGAGATTGACGAGCAAATAACACTAGACGACGCAGGTATTACCTCCGTTATAGTGAAGCTTGTTAAACAACGTCGTGATTCTTACACTCAGTACAAAGATGCTGGGCGTGAAGATTTAGCCGAAATTGAAGCCAATGAGATCGCAGCACTAGAAACTTTTTTACCTCAACAATTGAGTGAAGAAGAAATAGTTGCCCTTATTGATGCGGCTATTGCTGATACTAATGCAGCAGGTATGCAAGACATGGGTAAAGTAATGGGCATAATCAAAAGCAAAGCCGAAGGACGTGCCGATATGGGCAAGCTTTCTGGTTTAATTAAGCAACGATTAACAGCCTAATACTCCCACATACACAAAGTATGATTAAAGCAAACCGAGCCTAGTGCTCGGTTTCTTCGTTTAAGTAGACAAACAAAACGCTTTTAAGTAATGCTCGTGCATGTAATTAAGTGATTTATTGTGTAGCTACAAAAGCACATCGAAGGCTAGGTAAAATGGGTTATTTAGGGCTATCACTTACTGCGCCTGCACTGCTCTACCTTCAATATCCTAGCTTTGCACGCTGTTAGCGTCAGGTTTAGCACCTAAAAATGATTAAGTATTATTGCCCATGGATATAATGTAGCTTTTTAGCTTACCGATACCCCTTTTATAAATGCGCGCATTGTGTTGAAATTACACCTCACCAATTGTTAGGACTACTTACAAAACATGGCTGGAAAGATCCCACGAAATTTTATTGACGATTTACTCGCCAGAACAGATATTGTAGAGCTAATAGACTCTAAAGTTGGTCTTAAAAAAGCAGGCAAAGACTACCAAGCTTGCTGCCCTTTCCATAACGAAAAATCTCCCTCGTTTACTGTTTCTCAAGATAAACAGTTTTACCACTGCTTTGGCTGTGGTGCTAATGGCAACGCTATTTCGTTTGTTATGGAATACGACAAGCTTGAATTTGTTGATGCCATAGAAGAGCTCGCAAGCCTTTTAAATTTAGACGTACCTCGCGAGAAAGGCAGTAGCTCAGCACCTGAGCGCACGGCAGCGCAAAAGCGCTCAGATTACGATTTAATGTTACACACAGCACGCTTTTACCAGCATCAATTAAAGCACCACAGTAACTCTGCTGCGGTGATTGACTATGTAAAAGGGCGTGGTTTAAGTGGCGAAACCGTTAAAAAGTTTATGATTGGTTATGCGCCGAGCGAATGGGAAGCGCTGTGCCAACAACTTGGCAGAACAAAAGAGCAAAAAGAACAGCTGGTCGAGCTTAAGCTCGCCTCAGAAAAAACACCAGGTAGGCAGTTTGATTTTTTCCGCGATCGGTTAATGTTCCCTATTCGTGATAAACGTGGCCGTGTTATTGCCTTTGGCGGGCGTGTAATGCAAGCCGACCAAGGGCCAAAATACCTCAACTCACCAGAGACGCGCATTTTTCATAAAGGCTTTGAGCTATATGGCCTTTATGAGGCAAAACAAGCACATAAAAAGCTTGAACATGTACTTATTGTAGAAGGTTACATGGATGTAGTTGCACTTGCAGAGCAAGGTATTGAATATGCCGTAGCTGCGCTTGGCACCGCAACAACAAGCGAGCATATGCATACGCTATTTAGAACCACCGACAAAGTTATTTGTTGTTACGATGGCGACAGAGCTGGCCGCGACGCGGCATGGCGAGCACTAGAAAATGCCCTGCCCTACTTAAACGATGGCAAAGCATTACACTTTGTATTTTTACCTGACGGCGAAGACCCTGATTCACTGGTTCAGCAAGAAGGTAAAACACAGTTTGAGCAACGCTTAAGCCAAGCAGATGATTTTACCAAAGTGTTATTTAATAAGCTTAGCCAAGAAGTAGACCTAACACTCGACTCAGGCAAAGCTAAGCTGTTGAGTGCAGCTTTGCCGTTAATTGAAAAAATTCCGAGTGAATTTTACCAAGAAAATATTTTAGAGCAGTTAGGACGATTAATTGGCCGTACGCGTGAGCAACTAAATAGCCGCTTAAAAACACCAAAGCAACAACACGCTGTTGAACGAAAATTTAAAATTACCCCAATGCGCCAAGCTATTGGTATTTTAATTCAGCACCCACAGTTAGCTAAAAGTGTGCCCCATTTGCCAGAATTGGCGCAAATGAACATAGCAGGCATTGGTTTGCTACTGCGCTTACAAGAGCGCGCACTGCAAAAAGACAATGCTAACACAGCGGTTTTACTCGAGTCATTTAGAGATTCCGAAGATTACGAACCGCTAGTAAAGCTTGCCACATGGCAGCACCAAATTAGTGATGAGCGTTTAGAGACTGTTTTTCAAAATACTTTTAAATTTATTGAAGATCAGTGTTTAAATTATCGACTAGAGACCCTATTAATAAAGGACAAGACACAGGGCTTATCAAGTGATGAAAAACTAGAATGTCATTTACTTATGACAGCGCTAAAAGCGAGTAACAGCTAGTCAGACTTGATTTAAACTGTTATACTGTGCTATTCACTGCGTCACATTATTAAAGTTAGTTAAAAGGCTAACTCTATGATGACGCCTGTTGTATCAACTTATCAGAGTGGAAGAAACAATCTCTATGGATCCAACTCCTCAGTCACAATTAAAACTTCTGATTCAAAAAGGTAAAGAGCAAGGCTACTTAACTTTTGCTGAAGTAAATGATCACCTTCCACAAGACATAATCGACTCAGATCAAGTAGAAGATATCATTAGCATGATTAATGACATGGGTATCAAGGTTAGCGAAAACGCGCCTGATGCTGATGAATTAATGATGCAAGAAACCACGACAGACGAAGACGCAGCAGAAGCTGCTGCTGCAGCCCTTGCAACTGTAGAAAAAGAAATTGGCCGTACAACTGACCCAGTGCGCATGTATATGCGTGAAATGGGTACTGTTGAACTTCTTACACGTGAAGGCGAAATTGTAATCGCTAAGCGTATTGAAGAAGGTATCAACCAGGTACAAATTTCTGTTGCCGAATACCCTGAAGCGATTACTTACCTACTTGAACAGTGGGATAAGTTTGAAGCAGAAGAAATGCGCTTAAGCGACATTATTTCAGGCTTTTTCGACCCTAACGAAGACGAAGCGCAAATCTCAGCAACTCACATTGGCTCTGAATTAAGTGAAGAACAACTTGATGAAGACGATAATGAAGATGACAAAGACAGCGATGACGATGAAGACGAAGAAGAAGTAGATACAGGCCCAGATCCAGAAGAAGCCCGTATTCACTTTGAAAACTTACGTGATTTATACGTTAAAGCTCGCGCTACCTTTGATGAAAAAGGGCGTTCGCACCCAGATTCTCAAGCCGCTATTTTTGAAATTGGCGAGCTTTTCAGAACCTTTAAATTAGTACCAAAACAGTTTGATCGCATGGTTAACAACATGCGTGAAATGATGGATAGAGTGCGTATTCAAGAACGCCTTATCATGAAACAAGCGGTACAAATTGCTAAGCTACCTAAGAAAACGTTTATTAAGCACTTTGCTAATAACGAAACTGACTCAGCGTGGCTAGACCTAGAAATAAATGCTAACGAAAAACATTCAGCTAAACTTGAAGAAGTGAAGCCTGAAATTATTCGTTGCATCCAAAAGCTATGTGTAATTGAAGAAAGCACAGGCTTAAGCATTGAGCGTATTAAAGACATTAACCGTCGTATGAGCATTGGTGAAGCAAAAGCGCGCCGTGCGAAAAAAGAAATGGTTGAAGCTAACTTACGTCTTGTAATCTCAATTGCTAAAAAATACACAAACCGTGGTTTACAGTTCTTAGATTTAATCCAAGAAGGTAACATTGGCTTGATGAAAGCGGTAGATAAGTTTGAATACCGCCGTGGTTATAAGTTCTCGACTTATGCTACGTGGTGGATTCGCCAAGCGATTACCCGCTCAATTGCTGACCAAGCAAGAACAATCCGTATTCCAGTACATATGATAGAAACGATTAATAAACTTAACCGTATCTCTCGTCAAATGTTACAAGAAATGGGTCGTGAGCCAAATCCTGAAGAATTAGCAGAACGCATGATGATGCCTGAGGATAAAATCCGTAAGGTACTTAAAATTGCCAAAGAGCCAATTTCGATGGAAACACCAATCGGTGATGATGAAGATTCGCACTTAGGTGACTTTATCGAAGATACCACTATTGATTCGCCAATCGACTCGGCAACAATGGAATCTCTTCGTGGCGCAACAAACGACGTGCTAGCAGGCCTTACAGCCCGTGAAGCTAAAGTACTTCGTATGCGCTTTGGTATTGATATGAATACCGACCACACCTTAGAAGAAGTAGGTAAACAGTTTGACGTAACACGTGAGCGTATTCGTCAAATAGAAGCGAAAGCACTGCGTAAATTACGCCACCCTTCTCGCTCTGATTTACTAAAAAGCTTTTTAGACGCTAAATAATTTAGCGCTTCATATAAACTAAAAAGGCCGCTGTAGCGGCCTTTTTTCTATTTAAAGGAAACAACCATGGCTTGGATCCAAATCCGTATCAATGCCAATGCTGCTACCGCAGATGCAGTGAGTGACTTATTAATGGAAGCAGGCAGCGCCTCTGTTACTTTTATTGACGCTAAAGACACGCCTATTTATGAGCCTAAAATTGGCACCGTTGAGTTTTGGGCCGATACCACTGTAATTGGTCTATTTGAAGCCAATCATGATATGAACGCGGTAATTGCATTACTTAAGCGTCATGATGAAATTAAAGACACACTGGTATACAAAATTGAGCAACTAGAAGATAAAGACTGGGAACGTGAGTGGATGGATAACTTTCACCCAATCCAGTTCGGCGAAAAACTGTGGATATGTCCAAGCTGGCGCGACATTCCAGACCCAGATGCAGTTAATGTACTGCTCGACCCAGGCCTTGCGTTTGGTACGGGTACACATGCAACAACGGCATTGTGCCTTAAATGGTTAGAAAGCCAAGATTTAACCGGCAAAACGGTAGTTGATTTTGGTTGTGGATCGGGAATTTTAGGTATCGCAGCCATAAAACTTGGCGCAGAGCGCATGATAGGTATTGATATTGACCCGCAAGCACTAGAAGCAAGCTTAGATAACGCACAACGTAATGGCGTAGCCGATAAGCTTGAGGTATACCTACCAGAAAACCAACCTGAGTTTAGTGCTGATATTGTAGTAGCTAATATTTTAGCGCAGCCGCTGCGTAAGCTTCACAGTGTAATTTTGGGATTACTTAAACCGGGTGGCAAAATTGCTATGTCGGGCATATTAGAAGAACAAGCCCAATCGGTTGCCGATATTTACGCACCCTTTATTGAGCTTGACGATATTGCACTAGAGGGTGATTGGACCCGTGTAAGCGGTACAAAAAATAGCTAACCGCATACATTTATAAATTTAGAGTTTTAACTCAAAACTTGCATGTAAAGCCTGTATTTAACAGGCTTTACTATTTTTTTACAGTTAGAAAATTAGCACACATAATTTCACAAAATTATTTTTTGTTTAAATTTCAAACAAATCGACCCGCTTGTCATGCGGTTATCAAAAGTCAATACGAAAAGGG
>Ga0207920_1000227_pt1 | contig 8957 bp, 7 predicted proteins | sample DeeseametaMP0204_FD_184218 | JGI IMG/M metagenome (GOLD analysis project Ga0207920, IMG submission 184218) | Marine microbial communities from the Deep Atlantic Ocean - MP0204 (SPAdes) | ecosystem: Environmental > Aquatic > Marine > Oceanic | place: South of Cape Verde, Atlantic Ocean | collected... | reverse complement strand
CAAGTTAAGAACGTTCTTAACAGGTGTTTCGGTGGCTTCCGGTATTTTTATTTTAGTCATTCTTTTAGGAGTAAGTACGGGAATGCAAAACGGAGTTCAAAGTCAGTTTCAACGAGATGCTGCAAACAGAATTTCAGTGTGGACCGGCGTTACTTCAGTTGAATATAAAGGGTTGAATCCCGGGAGAAGAATTCAGCTTAAAAACAGAGATTACGATCTAGCCGATAGAAAATACCAAGATCAATTAGAATATAAATCAGCTTTATATCGAATATGGGGCGGTTTGATCAACTATAAAAATGAATCTGGTAATTATCGAGTAGAAGGTGTTTTACCGGATTATCAATTTTTAGAAAGTGCCACTTTAACCGATGGAAGATATATAAACTATTCCGACAACGATGAATATAGAAAGGTTGCGGTAATCGGTAAAAAGGTCTATAACGACCTTTTTAAAGACAAAAAATCTGCCGTAAATAAATTTATTGAAATTCGAGGCGTACTTTTTAAAGTGATCGGTGTTTATACAGATCCGGGCGGTGAGCGAGAAGAAGCAAGGGTTTTTGTACCATTAAAAACCTCTCAAAAAGTTTTCGGAGCAGGAGAAGATCTAGGCGGTTTAGCTTTTACACTTCCGCAGGAGAAAAACTTCGATCAAGCAGTAAAAACCTCTCAAGAGTTTACAGCAAAACTAGCTAAGCAGTTAAAAGAATCACATACCATCGCTCCAGAAGATGAAAGTGCTATTCGCATAAGTAATTCCTTAGAAAATATGAAAACCGTTTACGATATGATGCGTAACATTCGATTGTTTTTCTGGTTTGTAGGAATTGCTACCATTCTTGCAGGAGTTGTTGGGGTAAGTAATATTATGCTCATTATCGTAAAAGAACGCACCAAAGAAATAGGAATTCGAAAAGCTTTGGGAGCGCAACCTTTATCGGTTATCGGAATGATCTTACACGAATCTGTATTTGTAACAACTATCGCAGGATTTTTCGGACTATTATTAGGAATGTTGCTATTAGAATTTGTCGGACCCATGGTTGAAACCGATTTTATAAGCAATCCAACCGTGAATTTTCAAGTTGCGATAACGACCGTGATCATTTTAATTTTTGCCGGAGCGATTGCAGGATTTTTCCCCGCTTGGAAAGCTGCCCGAATTAAACCAATTGTAGCACTAAGAGACGAATAGTATGTTTAGTAGAGATAAATGGGATGAAATTTTAGAGTCGTTAAGCGCCAATTGGTTTAGAACGATAATGACGTCTTTCGGGGTGCTTTGGGGTATTTTTATTTTAGTAATTCTCCTAGCTGCAGGTAAAGGTTTAGAAAATGGTGTAAAGCAAGGTTTTGGCGGGATGGCCACCAACTCGATGTTTATGTGGTCGCAAGGAACTTCAAAGTCTTATAAAGGAATGCCTAAAGGAAGGTATTATAACTTTAAAACTGGAGATGTTCCTGCTATAAAAGATAATGTGCAAGGCTTGCGTTTTGTTTCGCCAAGAAACCAATTAGGCGGTTTTGGCGGAAGTAACAACGTTGTGCGCGGTTTAAAATCGGGAGCATTTAACGTTTATGGTGATTACCCAGAAATTATCAAGCAACAACCTATGAATATTACTTCTGGTCGCTTTTTAAATCATAATGATCTTGAAGAAAAACGTAAAGTTGCGGTTATTGGTGAGTCGGTAAAAAGTACGATGTACGATTACGATGAAGAAGTTTTAGGTTCTTACATTAAAATTAATGGCGTTAACTTTCAGGTGATCGGTACTTACAGCAAAAAAGGTGGTGGCGGCGGAAGTCAAGAAGAAGCACAAAAAGAAATATTTGTTCCGTTCACTTCATTTTCACAAGCCTTTAATATGGGTGATGTTGTCGGATGGATGGCCATTACCGCAGATGATAATCATTCGATCACAAGTTTAAAAGAAGATGTATTCAGCGTGATAAAAAGACGTCACGATATTCACCCGGAAGATGAAAGAGCCATAGGTAATTTCGACCTTTACCAAGAGTTTAATAAGATATCAGGTTTGTTTTTAGCTTTAAACGGTGTCGCTTATTTTGTAGGTGTCCTTGTTTTACTTTCAGGTATCATCGGAATTAGTAATATTATGCTTATTGTGGTAAAAGAGCGAACCAACGAGATCGGTGTAAGGAGAGCTTTAGGAGCAACACCGGGCTCAATTAGAGGGCAAATTTTAATGGAATCGATTGTGTTAACTATTATCTCAGGTATGGCAGGTATCGTGTTTGCTACCCTCGTATTGTTGGGAATCAATAGCTTTTTAGATACGATGGATACTTCAGAAATGATGTTTGCCAACCCAAGTGTAAATATTGGAGTGATCTTGATCGCGTTACTAATATTAGTTGTTTCAGGACTATTGGCAGGATTAATTCCTGCGCAAAACGCCATCAAGATTAAGCCTGTAGACGCTTTAAGAACAGAATAAATTAAATAGAAAATAAAATCAATCAAAATAGAAATGAAAAGAGTTTTTACCGTAATCATTTTACTTGTTATCGTAGTAGGCTTTGGATGGGCTTTGTATTATGTCTATCAAAAAAACCAAGAAGATCCTGTGGTTTATAAAACTGAAAAACCAAGTACACAAACTATCGTAAAACAAACGGTAGCTACCGGAAGTATCGTGCCAAAAGAAGAAATTTTAATTAAGCCGAACATCTCGGGTATTATCGATAAAATTTATATTGAAGCAGGAGATCAAATAAAAGTGAACGATCTTATTGCGCAATTAAAAGTGGTGCCTAATGTTTCTAATTTAGCGAGCAGTAAAAACCAAATTACTTCAGCCAAAATTGCGTTAGATAACCAAACTAAAATGTATAATCGTCAGAAAGAATTGTTTGATAAAGGAGTAATTTCTGCGAATGAATTTGATCAGGCAGAAGTAGCTTATAAGCAAGCACAGCAAACTTATGATGCTGCTAGACAAACTTACGAGATCGTAAAAACAGGAACCGCGAGCGGAGTAGGAACCGCTGCTAATACTCAAATTAGAGCGACGATTTCGGGAATGGTGCTAGATGTTCCTGTAAAAGTAGGTAATCAGGTAATTGAGTCGAACAACTTTAACGAAGGTACAACGATCGCAACATTGGCAAACACCGATAAAATGATTTTTGAAGGGAAAGTAGATGAATCTGAAGTGGGTAAAATCAAAGAAGACCTTCCGTTAGAAATTACGATCGGTGCTATTGAAGATACTAAATTCGATGCTGTGTTAGATTATATCGCTCCAAAAGGTATCGATGAAAACGGTGCAATTCAATTTGAAATTGAAGGAACACTTAAGAATAAAGACAGCGTATTTATTAGATCTGGTTTAAGCGCGAATGCATCGATTATTTTAGATAAAGTTGAAGATGTGTTAGCGGTAAAAGAATCTTTACTTCAGTTTGATGCTAAAACACAAGACCCTTATGTAGAAGTAAAAACCGGAGAGCAAGAGTTTGAAAGAAGAGATGTAGAACTAGGTTTGAGCGACGGTATTTATGTTGAAATTAAAAGTGGAATAACTAAGGATGATGAAATTAAGATCTGGAACGAGGTAAAACCAGCACAAAGTTTCGGTAATTAATTTTAAAGACTTGTAACAAAATAAATTAGAATAGACTAACTAATTAGAAATCCATCAATCAGATGAAAAAAATAACAATCATAGCTGCACTTTTAGGGCTGGTATTTTCAGCTTCAGCTCAAGAAGGTAAAAAATGGACCTTAAGAGAATGTGTAGAATATGCATTAGAAAATAATATTTCTGTTAAACAGTCAGAATTAGATCTAGAGAATGCTAAGCTTAATAAAATGGATGCTATTGGTAATTTACTACCAACTTTAAACGGTAATGCATCTTATACGACCAATACAGGAGCCAGCATTAACCCAACAACCAACCAATTTGAGAACGAAACCTTCTCGTCTTTTACAACAGGAGCGTCTTCAAGTTTAACGTTGTTTGATGGATTAAGGAATATTAGACAATTACAAAGAGCTAAACTCTCAAGGTTGGCAAGTCAATACCAGCTTGAGAAAATGGAAAGTGATATTGCACTTGCAGTAGCAAATTCATATTTGCAAGTTCTTTTAAATAAAGCAAATTTAGAAGCCATCAAATCTCAAAATGAAGTGAGCCAAGAACAGTTAGAGCGAACTCAAAACTTAGTAGATGCAGGAACTTTGCCTCAGGGAGATTTATTAGAGATTAAAGCAACAATTGCTAACGAAATTCAACAAATTGTTGTGGCTGAAAATAATATTCAAATATCATTAATTAGTCTTGCGCAATTGTTACTTATTGAAGATTATGAGACATTTCAAATCGTAGATGAAGGTTACGAAGTTATTTCTACAGAAATCGCAGACCTTGCTCCTCAAGAAATTATCAGAAATGCTCAATCAAGCAGACCAGAAGTTAAAATTGCAGAGAAGAATGTTGAGTTAGCAGAAAAAGATGTTGAAATTGCCAGAGGTTCTTACTACCCGACATTATCTGCCTTTTTTAATTATAATACCCGATATTCAGATAACGATTTTTTAAACAGAAATTTTACAGATCAATTATGGCAAAATGATGGTTTGGGTTATGGTGTTCGATTAAATGTACCCATTTTTAACGGTCTTTCTGTAAGAACTAACGTAAAGCGAAATAAAATTAATCTGCAGCGCACAGAATATCAATTAGAGCAAGCAAAATTAGATTTAGAGTCAAATGTTTATCAAGCTTATGTAGATGCTAAAGGAGCTGCTAAATCTTATGAGGCTGCTTTATCTGCATTAGAATCTCAAGAATTAGCTTTTGAATATGCTACAGATCGTTATGAGGTTGGTTTAACCAATGCATTCGATTTTAGTCAATCTAAACAAAGGTTTGACAACGCTAAAATCAATGTGAACCAAGCTAAATACGACTATATTTTTAAATTAAAAGTCTTAGAATTATACTTTGGTGTAGCTCCTGAAGATATCAAATTGTAATCATGAAAAAGAAAACACTTCTTATCGTTTTAGTTATTGCTTTGGTGCTTATCGTTGCGTTGGTCGTAGGTAAAAAATCTGGCACTTTCGGTAAAACCGGTAATTTTAAAAAGGTTGAAACTACGCTTATCGAAAAGATAGATATTACCGAAACGGTTTCAGCAACAGGAAAAATTCAACCTGAAGTAGAAGTGAAATTATCTTCAGAAGTTTCAGGAGAAATTATCGAGCTTCCTATTGCTGAAGGTCAAGAAGTGAAAAAAGGAGATTTATTGGTGAAAATTAATCCAGATCTTTACCAATCTAGTTTGCAGCGTTCGCAAGCAAGTTACCAAAACATAAAAGCAAATTTAGCGCAAACTGAAGCCTCTTTAAAGCAAGCAAAAGCAAATTACGATCGTAATAAAACTTTGTTTGAAAAAGGCGTGATCTCTAAATCTGAGTGGGATAATATCGTTTCGCAATATGAAGTTGCTCAGGCTAATAAAGAGTCGGCTTTCTACAATGTGCAAAGTGCGGCGGCAACCGTAAACGAAGCGCAAGATAATTTAGGGCGAACAACCATTTACGCGCCAATGAGCGGAACGATTTCTAAATTAGACGCAGAATTAGGAGAGCGAGTGGTGGGAACCCAGCAAATGGCCGGAACCGAGATTTTAAGAGTCGCCAATTTAGGTGAAATGGAAGTTGAGGTTGAAGTCAATGAAAATGATATCGTAAAAGTTTCTGTAGGCGATTCTGCAATTGTTGAAGTAGATGCTTATTTAGGAAAAGAATTTAAAGGTTTAGTAACGGAGATTTCAAACTCTGCAGCAGATGGTTTAACCGCAGATCAAGTCACAAATTTTGATGTGAAAGTAAAAATCTTAGAAGATTCATATCAAGAATTAAAAGAAGGAAAGCCTGAAAATTATTACCCATTTCGTCCGGGAATGACCGCTACGGTAGATATAATTACCAGTAAACGTAGTAATATTGTAGGTGTTCCTATAAGTGCAATTGTCATAAAGAACGATACCACTTCCAACCGAAAGAAAACGGGAGTAGTTTCGACTAAAGCAGAAGAAAATTTTGAATGTGTTTTTGTAAAACAAAACGGAAAAGCGAAATTGCAAGTTGTAAAAACAGGTATACAAGACGATACCAATATTGAAATTACTGCTGGTTTAGAAGAAGGAGTTGAAGTAATTACCGGTCCATATAATATGGTTACCAAACTTTTAAAACCAGGAGATAAAGTAGAAAATCAAACTCAAGAAGAAAAAGAAGAATAATTTTGGCTAAAATTTTAAACCTAGAAACCACCACTACTAACTGTTCGGTTTCGATTGGGATTAATAACGAAGTTACAGTATTAAAAGAAGATAAAGAAGGCGGTTATTCTCACGCCGAGAAATTACACGTTTTTATTGAAGAGGCTTTAGCAGATGTTAATTTACAACTTAGCGATCTTGATGCTATTGCGGTAAGTAAAGGTCCGGGTTCTTATACAGGTTTGCGTATAGGCGTTTCTGCAGCTAAAGGTTTATGTTATAGCTTAGGGATTCCGTTGATTTCTATTTCTACTTTAGAAGCTTTAGCTCATCAAGTAACCCCTGAAAATAAAGAAGAAGTGATCGTGCCAATGCTTGATGCAAGAAGAATGGAGGTTTATACGGCGGTTTATTCTTCAGAGAAACTTTTAATCTCACCTATTGAAGCTAAAATTTTAGAAGAACATTCTTTTGATAACTATTTTAGCGATTTTCATCCGGTACATTTTATTGGGAATGGCGTGAAGAAATTTGAAGAGATCTCTTCTGCAAAAAATGCTTTTTTTATTGACGCTTTACCATCAGCCAAAGAAATGGTAAAACTTGCTGAAGCTAAATACAAAATAAGCGACAGCGAAGATGTCGCTTATTTTGAACCTTATTATTTAAAAGATTTTGTAGTAAATCGAAAGAATTAAAGTGTATTGTAATATTCTACTAATTGAATTAAATCTTTTTCTTCATCATCACCTCTAAACTTTAGTTTTTTGTCTTTAATGTAGTTCTCTAGTTCTTTTTTATGATCTGGAAAAGCATCTGCAGCTCTTTTTTTATGAGGTTCAATCTGAATTATTTCATCATTTGTTTTAATGAAATAGTAATCTTTATTAATTAATCTAGATTTGGAATTCGAATAAGTAGTTGAATTTTTTTTTGCTTCAATGTATTCTTGTGTAATCCTTTTGTATAAAACTGCCCCTTTTTTAGAATCATTGTTGTTAGATAATATTAATGCATAGCCATTATTAACACCTCTCATTTCAATAGGGAAATTTTCTTCAAATACAAAAATTTTATCATTTATTTTAATTGAGTAATTTTTCGATCTTTTCAATATAGATAATTCTTCTGAATTTGAATTGGGTTGTATTTCGAACATATCATCAAATATTCTATACCTAAGATTAGCATTGATGATTTTATCATTTTGCAAATCTTTTATATACCCTTTTTTAAACTTATCTTCAAAATACGGAGACCCTTGAATTGTTGAAGTGTTAACAAATTTACCATCAACCAATAGTTTGTCTTTTTCTGCTTTCATATTGGAGAATATAGTTAAATCTTGGTGATTGTCTAACGACATAATTTGACAATCAGCGGAATAACTTGAAATTAAAATTACGGTGCATACAAATAATAAATGAATATATTTCATAATATTGATTTTTGATAAAAATATAAAAAAATAAATAGAATCTGTAAATTAACTAAAAAAAGCGACACCGAAGATGTCGCTTATTTTGAACCTTATTATTTAAAAGATTTTGTAGTAAATCGAAAGAATTAAGCGTTATTTTCTTTTTTCTCAACCGTTCCGTTCATTTTGGTTTGGTCATAGAAGTAAACGTCTCTTTGTGGGTAAGGTATAGTCATACCGGCTTCTTCTAATCTAATTTTACCTTCTTCGATCATATTCCAGTGAATATCCCAGAATTTATCGTTTGGAGCAAAGTAACGAACCGAGAAGTTTACAGAACTGTCTGCTAATTCAGCAACTAATACTTGCGGAGCAGGATCTTCCATAATGCCATCTTGTTCTTTTACTAATTGCATTAAAACCTCTTTTGCTTTTTTAATATCGTCGTCGTAAGAAATTCCGAAAGAAAGATTTTCTCTTCGAATACCGTTTACCGTATAATTTACAATGTTGTCGTTCGCTAAACTTCCGTTAGGGATTACTGCTTCTTGATTACCAAATGTATTTATTTTGGTATAAAATAAATTTACTTCTTTTACACTACCAGAAACGCCTTGTGCTTCAATCCAATCGCCAATACGAAATGGTTTTAAAATAATAATTAAAACTCCACCCGCAAAATTGGCAAGTGAACCTTGTAAAGCTAAACCAATAGCTAAACCTGCGGCACCTAGAACAGCGACTAAAGATGTAGTCTCGATCCCAACTTGAGAAATGGCAACGATCACTACTAATATTTTTAATGCCCAAGTCACTAAAGTACTTAAAAAACCTTCTAAAGCCGGATCGTAATCTTTTTTAGCAAGCATTTTTTTCATATACTTTACTACTCGTTTTACAATCCAAAACCCAACGATCAGAATTAGAATTGCAGCAATTAAATCGGGTAAGAAGTCTATAAGTTTTTCAACATATTCTTTAGCGAGTTTAGAAAAGTCGTTTAATTTTTCCATAATTAATTTTTCGGTTTTTAAAATGAAGATTTAAAGTTAAAATAAAAATCACCTAACCCATCGTTTAATTTTTGTTAAACTTAGGAATTTAAGCGATCTATAACGTTTTCAGTATTTTTTTGCGGAAGCTCACAAGCACCTTCTTTACATAAATAATAAAGTTCGTTTTCGCTTTCTTTACCGTGAGTTAGCGGAATTTCATCATCTGCAACAGCATAAATAAGCTGAGGTAAATAGTATTGCTGAATTTTTTCTTGTGA
>Ga0207920_1000226_pt1 | contig 8958 bp, 7 predicted proteins | sample DeeseametaMP0204_FD_184218 | JGI IMG/M metagenome (GOLD analysis project Ga0207920, IMG submission 184218) | Marine microbial communities from the Deep Atlantic Ocean - MP0204 (SPAdes) | ecosystem: Environmental > Aquatic > Marine > Oceanic | place: South of Cape Verde, Atlantic Ocean | collected... | reverse complement strand
GACCGGCATCGAACAAAGCCAGCGGCTGAACCAACAGGCCGTTTCAAACGCCACCTATTCCAAGCGCTGGCCCAAATCCAAGAACAGCCTCAGTTTGAATCTCTCATCCCGACGGGACCTTATGGCAGAGAAAAAAATTGACCAGAATTCCGTATTTTATTCCCGAGCTACCCGAGCTGGGCAGCAAATAAATATCACCAATAATACATTGCCGCAATTGGCTTTTACTCACTCCCAAAGAGCCCTCTTCCCCACCAAGGCAAAAAAGAAAAAATGGTATCATAATATCAACTACCGCTATTCCTCTCGATTTACCAACAATTTAAAAAATTATTATGAATCGGAAGCTTATGCCATGGATGATACCACCACAGGATATCGGTGGATGATGAATGAGAATGAAGACCCTTTTACTCAGACCTTTACAGATTATTTTATGACCCATTCCTCTGGACTGAGCATGTCATCCAAAATTTTTAAATATATTAATGTGACGCCCAGCCTTTCATTGAAATCCGATTGGGTGAATCGGTCATTCACCGGAGCTATCGATTCCGCCGGAACTATTAACCGCAATGAAGTGAAGGGCTTTGCAGCCCGAACCACTGGCTCTTTTAACATCTCCATGAATACCCAAATCTATGGACTTTTTCCTGTCAAAATAGGCAAGATGGAATCGATTCGCCACGTGATTGCCCCATCCATCGGTTATTCTTATCGACCCGATTTCTCCCGGGAGGTATTTGGCACCAACCCCGGTTATTATGAAGTGATTCAACAGGATAATGGAGAGGTGGTGTACTTTGACCGCTTCTCCGGTACCCTGGCTGGTGGCACACCGCGGGGGGAAAGCCAATCCATGAATTTTTCCATGACCAACAGTTTTCAAGCGAAGATCGTAAATGGAGATAAAGATAGAAAACAGGATTTATTTTCCTGGCGCATGAGTACCAGTCGGAATTTTGTGGCAGATGCATTCCAATGGAGTAATATCAGTTCATCGATTCGCGCCAATGTAAGTCGAAAGTTAAATTTAGATTTTAGTACGGTTCACGACTGGTACGATTATGATACAGAAAAAAATATGCGTATTAACCAGTTCAAAACCAGTGGCGGTATGCCCACACCACGACTGGTGAACGCTCGATTTTCTACTGGATTCCGATTTTCCGGGAAGCGTTTTTCTTTTGAGCGGGAAGAAGATGAAACCACGGATGAAGACACTACTGAATCAGTGGAAAGAGTCGATGGCGCCAACCTGGCTGGCATGTTTACCGGTTTTGGATTAAAATCAGAGGGTGATAAAAAACCGACCGGTGAACTTTGGTCTACCTCAGCCAGTTTTAGTTTTGCCTACAATAATTTCAACCCTAATAATCCCCTGAAAACATTCTGGATGTCTACCAACTCCACCATCAATGTGACTGAAAATTGGAAGGTAAAGTATAATGCACGGTTTGATCTTATTAAACAAAATTTAGTTAGTCATACTTTTTCTATTTATCGGGATCTCCACTGCTGGGAAATGAGTGTAAACTGGACACCGAATGGATATGCTTCAGGACTTTATTTAAAACTGAATGTAAAATCACCAAATCTCCGAGACCTGAAACTGGAACGGCGCGGGGGAGCATTCAGCCGACCATCTTTGTTTGACCGATAATTAAAATTTATGTCATTGGGAGTAACACAGCCATATTTGTATTTCATCTCAACAGTTTAATGCATTAGAAACCGGTGTGAGTAATAGTGATCTGACATTGTTCAACAATAAATTTTAGGTCAAGATTAGTTAGCATAAGATGATATGCTGTAAATTCCGCAACAACTATGGAGCCCTATTATGTTTTGTCCTGAATGTAAAAGTGAATATGTTGAAGCAATAAACGTCTGTCAGGACTGTGGCGTATCCTTGGTTGAACTTAAACCAGAGTCTGAACCGTTGGAGAATATGACTTGGGTTTCCATTGCAGATTTTGATGGAAACATCATGGCTGACATGGCTGTAGAAATTTTAAAAGATAATGATGTCCCCTGCTACACTAAAGGTGATTTTATCAGTTCTGCTTTCGGAATTAATGCATTGAGCCTGCCCGGCGGCTCTGTAAAATTGTATATTCCTGACTCATTTAAGGCAAAAGCAGAAAACTTATTGAAAGATATTATATCATAAAATGACTGAAGAATTTATCCGATCAATTAAAGGCACCCAAGATATTCTCCCGAGCCAAAGCCACCGCTGGCAGGTGCTGGAAGCCGTCATCCACAACACCATGGATACCTATGGATATAGTGAAATTCGTACCCCTGCCTTCGAACGAACGGAACTTTTTTCCAGAGGTGTAGGCGAAGAAACCGATATTGTTTCGAAAGAAATGTATAGTTGGACGGACCAAGGGGGTGAGAACCTCACCCTGAAACCGGAATTGACGGCACCAGTGGTACGGTCATTCATCCAGCACAATCTGGGTGGTCAAAGTCCCATTAATAAACTGTATTATATTGACGCATTATTTCGAAGAGAACGGCCCCAGAAAGGGCGCTACCGCCAATTCCACCAATTCGGGATTGAAACGTTTGGATCTGAACATCCGGAAATTGATGCGGAAGTCATTGCCCTGGCCATGTCTGTTTTCAATGATATTGGATTAACAGGCCTAAACTTAAAGTTGAATTCAATCGGCTCACCGGAATGCAGAGATAATTATCGCAATGCACTTCGTGATTTTTTAAAACCCCATTTCAACGACCTAAGCGAAACCAGTCAGAAAAGATTTGAAAATAATCCAATGCGCATTTTGGATACAAAAATACCCCACGAAATTGAAATATTGAAAGAAGCACCCAATATTTCTGATTCATTGACAGCAGAAGACAAAGCCCATTTTGAGGAGGTTTGTTCCCTTCTGGATGCCATGGGAACTCAATATTTGATTGAGTCGAATCTTGTGCGTGGATTGGATTATTATACCCGGACCACATTTGAAATTACCTCTACTGAATTGGGCGCCCAGGATGCTATTTGTGGGGGTGGCCGTTATGATGGCCTCGTAGAAAGATTGGGTGGCAAACCCACGCCGGGCATCGGTTTCGCCGCCGGTATGGAACGAATCCTTTTGGCCTTGGGTGATGACGATTTAAGCGGTAAAACCACACAAGTATATATTGTAGGCCTTGGAGATCGTGTCCGGCCAACAGTGGCAAAATTAGCAGAAGATTTGAGACAAAATAATGTTCGTACCGATTTTGATCCATTGCGCCGATCCATGAAAGCCCAAATGCGGGAGGCCAATAAATGTGGTGCAACCATTGCGATCATTATTGGAGATAAAGAATTAGAGTCGGGACAGGCCGAAATTAAGGATTTGAAAACGGGAGATCAGGAACCAGTAAAAATAAAAGCGTTGGTAGATCATATCAATTCTTTGACATTATAAAATTTTCTTTTACATTAATATACGCGCGCGATATTGCGGCATTGCCACTGATTACAGAAAAAAAGAGAACTAATGAGCTCAAAACCAATATTAATTGTTGAATCGCCTTCTAAGGCAAAAACCATTTCGAAATACCTTGGTGGTGAATATGAAGTCATGGCCAGCGTTGGCCATATAAAAGATTTACCCAAAAAAGAATTGGGTGTGGATGTGGATAACGACTTTGCCACAGTGGAAGATGTGCTACCCGATAAAAAGCAATTCATGAAAAAATTTAAATCTTTGGCGAAGAAGACCGACCGAATCGTTATCGCCACTGACCCGGATCGTGAAGGTGAAGCCATAGCGGCACACATTGCCAGCGAAGTGGAAGCCTCAAAACTTTCTCGTGTTCAGTTTACAGAAATCACCAAAGAAGGTGTTGAAGAGGGTATGAATAACCCCCGAGAAATTGATAGCGATTTAGTGGCAGCCCGCCAAACCAGACGCATCATTGACCGACTTGTGGGATATAAAGTTTCCCGTGTACTTTGGAGCACATTGAAAAAGAATATGAAATTTGTGAAAGTTAGTCTTTCCGCCGGACGGGTACAGTCCTCTGCCCTTCGAATCATTGTGGAAAGAGAACGGCTCCGTCAGGCATTCCATTCTGCATTATATTATGATTTAAAGGCGAACTTACAAACGAAAGATAATCCATTTTCAGCGACGCTCATCCGCGTGGATGGTAAACGCCTTGCCACCGGAAAAGATTTTGATCCCAACACAGGTCAGTTAAAAAAACACGATGCACTACTATTATCCAAAGCACAGGCAGATGAATTGGTAAAAGAATTAAAAGACGGTCCCTGGACGGTTAAAGATGTGGAAGAAAAGATCAAAAATTCTGATCCCAAACCACCATTTACCACATCCACGCTTCAGCAGGAAGCAGCGCGGAAACTGCGATCCTCCGCACGTAAAACCATGCGCACATCCCAGCGCCTTTATGAACAGGGATTTATTACCTACATGCGGACGGACTCCACCACCCTTTCGGCGGAAGGCATCAATGGGGCGCGGAACGAAATTGTCTCTCGTTTTGGTCAAGAATATTTACCGGAACAAGCACGGACTTATGCTACAAAAGTGAAAAATGCCCAGGAAGCTCACGAAGCCATCCGCCCCGCTGGTGTTACATTTACCACCGTGGATAAAGTGCGTGCAGCCATTGATGAAGATGCAGCAAAATTATATGACCTTATTCGAAAGCGAACTTTGGCATCTCAAATGAAATCAGCCAAAGTGAAACAAATAGCTGTAACGATTGAAAATCAAAAAACGGAATTTCGCGCCAATGGAAAAGTGATACTTTTCCCCGGATACATGGCTGCCTATGTAGAAAGTACGGATCGTCGAAGCGGAATCACAGAAGATCAAGAATCAATTTTGCCGGATTTGGCCAAAGGCCAACCTCTCACATGCAATGAATTAACGGCAGATACACATGCAACCAAACCGCCAGCGAGATTTACGGAAGCATCTCTGGTGAAAGAATTGGAAGCACAGGGAATTGGACGTCCTTCCACTTTTGCCAACATTATTGATACCATCATCTACCGAACCTATGTGACCAATAACCGAGGACAATTGACACCGACCTTTTTAGGGATTGCGGTCACCCAACTTTTAGAAAACCATTTTACTTCTCTGGTGGACAGTCAATTCACAGCCAATATGGAAGACGGCCTTGATGCGATTTCCCGCGGAGAATTGGATGCAGTCCCATTTATGAAAGAATTCTATTTTGGCTCTGATGACCAAATTGGATTGGAGGGTATGTTAGATGATAAAATAGATATTGGGAAAGCCTGTTCGGTCCAATTGGATTATGACGGCGACCCCATTGAAATTCGCGTGGGGCAATATGGTCCATTTGTGCAACAGGGTGAAACGCGGAAATCTGTTCCTGCAGATGTATATCTCGGTGATTTGAATGTGGATAAAGCATTGGAAATTTTGAATCAGGAAATCAATGAAGATCGAGAATTGGGTAAAGATTCGGATTCCGGTGAAATGGTCTTAGTTAAAAATGGACCTTACGGACCCTATGTTCAATTGGGAGAAACCAGTAAACGAAAAGGGATTCCAAAAGGAACACCAGACGATGATATTGATCTTGAAATGGCGCTTAAACTATTATCACTCCCCAGAATATTAGGAAAATTTCCTGATTCTGACGAAGATGTGAAAGCTGACTATGGCCGATTCGGATCCTACGTGACTGCAGGGAAAGGAAAAAACGGCACCATCCCTCCCACTATGTCGCCGTTAACCATCGAACTGGCAGAAGCGTTGGAACTGATCAAAAATCGAAATAGCGGTCCCCAAAAATTACGTACATTGGGCGATCATCCACAAACCGGCGAATCTTTGGTATTAAAAACCGGACGATATGGCCCTTATCTCACGGATGGAAAATTTAATGCTTCTCTGCCTCGAGATACAGATCCGGAAAAAATGACATTAGAAGAAGGGGTAGAGCTCATCAATAAAAAGCGGGCGGCTCCTCCAAGAAAAAAACGCCGAAAGGCCAAAAAGAAACCAAAAAAGAAGGCTAAAAAATGAAAAAACTCCTCCCCATTTTAATCCTATTGAGCCTGGCATGGGCCGATGAAAAAGGAAAACTTATTGACGATTTGGAACAAAGCCTCATGGCCACATGCTGTTGGAGCGGAACGGTGTATGACCACGGAAATAAAGAAATGGAAATTGAAATTGCAGGCATGGTGAATACAGGGAAAACAAAAACCGAAATTCTCGATTATTATAAAGGAAAATATGGAGAACGTGTATTGGCAATCCCCGTAGCGGAAGGGTTTAATTATTTTGCCTGGATTGCCCCAATCTTTATGGGATTATTAGGCATAACCATTATTTTTGTTTATATCCGAACAACGAAGGAAACGCCCGCAATCATCGAAACGCTCGATGCGACTGTTACCTATAGCGATCAGATTGAGCGTGAACTCAAAGAAATGGATTAAACCCAAACTGTCGTTGCAAAGCCAAACTGACGCAATCTCATTATTTTATAACATTAGAAAGGATTCAATTCTTTCATCATTTCACACCATTTATTTATCTAAATAATTTCCTAATTTCCCGTCTTAATAATTAACGGAGATTTAACTCAACCTTATGAGTATGGAAAAAATTGTTTCCCTTTGCAAACGCAGAGGGTTTGTATTTCAAAGTTCTGAAATTTATGGTGGCTTCGGAGCTGTTTATGATTATGGCCCATTGGGTATTGCCCTAAAAAATAATATTTCCCAACTCTGGTGGCGGGCCATGACCCAACTTCATGAAAATATTGTTGGGTTAGATAGCGGTATCTTAATGCATCCCAAAATATGGGAAGCCTCAGGGCATTTGGGTGCATTTAATGATCCATTAGTGGATTGTAAACAATGTAAAGCGCGATACCGTGCCGATGAATTATTTGATGGAAATCCGGAAGATGGCAAATGGGATGAAATCCAATGCCCTAAATGCGGGACTACAGGTAATCTTACGGAACCGCGCCAGTTCAACCTCATGTTTAAAACCCATATCGGCCCGGTAGAAGAAGAAGCCAATATTGCATATTTAAGACCGGAAACTGCCCAGGGTATTTATGTGAATTATCTTCTCACTCAAAATGCCATGCGTCTTAAAGTTCCTTTTGGCATTGCCCAGATTGGGAAGGCATTTCGAAATGAAATTGTGGCAAGAAACTTTATCTTTCGTACCCGTGAATTTGAACAAATGGAAATGCAGTATTTTGTAAAACCCGGGACCGATGACCAATCCATGGCAGATTGGAAAGCAGAACGGTTGGATTTTTATAATCAGTTGGGGGTCGATTCAAAAAAACTCCGTTTTCATGAACATGGTGAAGGTGAATTGGCTCACTATGCCAAAGAAGCCTGGGACATTGAATTTGAATTTCCATTTGGGTGGGCCGAGATTGAAGGCATCCACAACCGAACGGACTTTGATCTCCGCCGTCATCAAGAATTCTCTGGGAAGAAAATGGAAATATTTGACCAACCGAACAATGAGCGGTTCCTCCCTTATATTATTGAAACATCAGCGGGATTAAATCGCATGATGCTGGCTGTATTATCAGATGCCTATTGGGAAGATGAAGAAAACAATCGCGTGGTGATGAAACTCCATCCCCGAATTGCACCGGTAACTGCTGTAGTTTGTCCATTAGTGAAAAAGGATGGATTACCGGAAATTGGTCGGAATGTAATGGATATTTTAAAACCTCATTTCAAAGTGATTTACGATCAGCAAGGATCTATCGGAAAACGATACTACCGCCAAGATGAAGCGGGCACCCCTTACGGCATTACGATTGACCACCAATCCGTAGAAGACCAAACCGTGACGCTTCGCCATCGGGATTCACAGCAGCAAAACCGCATTGCCATCGATCAATTGGTAAAAGCCATAAATGATAGCATGGAGAATTATTCATGAATCGCCATTTAACATTTCGTTCCGGAAACCCCACTTTGAATGCGAAAACATTTTCCGGATTTGACATAACCACTGGTGCCACTATGACCATCATGGGTACGGTGCATAAAACAGCACTGGGATTGCTTTTACTCATGACTACAGCCCTTTATACCTGGAATCTGCCCTTAGGAGACCCCAGAACAAATATGTTCATGATGATCGGCATTTTTGGCGGATTTGGTGTGGCCATTTTGACCGCTTTTAAGCACCATCTCGCAAAGTACACGGTACCTGCATACGCCCTCTTGCAGGGATTGGCTTTAGGTGGTATTTCCAAATATTTTGAAATGCGTTATCCAGGAATTGTTAACCAGGCGGTTATGCTGACTTTTGGGACACTTGGTGCTTTACTTTTAGCCTATCGTTCCGGACTGATTAAGGCAACGGAAAATTTCAAACTGGGTGTGGTGGCGGCTACGGGTGGCATTTTTTTTGTTTATCTCATCAGTTGGATATTGGGTATGTTTGGCGTTGGAGTCCCTATGATTCATGGTAATTCAAACATGAGCATTTTATTCAGTATTGGTGTGGTCATTATTGCCGCATTAAATCTCGTTCTTGATTTTGATTTTATTGAAGAAGCAGCAGAAAATGGTGCCCCAAAATATATGGAGTGGTATGGTGCCTTCGGACTTCTGGTCACCTTGGTCTGGCTCTATTTAGAAATTTTACGGTTATTAGCCAAACTAGCTTCGCGGAGGAATTAATCTGTGAAAAAAATTAGAAATGCATTGGGCACCATAGTTGTTTTGGTTTTATCTATTATCCAAGTAGCCGAAGCGAAACCAAAAGAAAAGTTCGCACTGGTCATCCACGGTGGCGCCGGCACAATCCTGAAAAAGAATATGACAGCGGAAAGAGAAGCAGCATACCGTGCCAAATTAGATGAAGCACTTCAAACAGGATACAAAATTTTAAATACCGGCGGCACAGCTATGGATGCAGTGGAAGCCACCATTCACGTCATGGA
>Ga0207920_1000218_pt1 | contig 9130 bp, 8 predicted proteins | sample DeeseametaMP0204_FD_184218 | JGI IMG/M metagenome (GOLD analysis project Ga0207920, IMG submission 184218) | Marine microbial communities from the Deep Atlantic Ocean - MP0204 (SPAdes) | ecosystem: Environmental > Aquatic > Marine > Oceanic | place: South of Cape Verde, Atlantic Ocean | collected... | reverse complement strand
TACGCGGACCGTTTGCGCTTTGCGAACATTCAACTTTAAAAATGGCCGCAAAAATTTATGGGCCAACCACCGTTGGACCGCATAGTAAAGTAGGAGGAGAGGTAAATAATTCGGTGATATTTGGTTATTCTAATAAAGGGCACGACGGCTTCTTAGGAAATGCTGTTTTAGGTGAATGGTGTAATTTGGGAGCCGATACCAATAATTCTAACTTGAAGAATAATTATGCTGAGGTTAGGTTATGGAGTTACGAAACCGAAGGTTTTGCCAGAACCGGATTGCAATTTTGCGGATTAATGATGGGCGATCATTCTAAATGCGGAATTAACACGATGTTTAATACAGGAACAGTAGTTGGCGTAAGCTCTAATATTTTTGGTGCCGGTTTCCCTAGAAATTTTGTGCCGAGTTTTAGTTGGGGCGGCAGTAGCGGAACAACCACTTATAAAACCAATAAAGCTTTTGAGGTTGCCGAAAAAGTAATGGAAAGACGCAGCATTTCTTTTTCAGACCAGGACAAGGCAATTTTAGAACACGTTTTTGAAGAAACTTCTAAATTTAGAAGATCATAAAAAAAAGTTAAATTTTAACAACTGTTTAGGTTGGAATAAATATATAAAATTTTACTAATTGGCATAGCATTAGGCTTTCTTTGCATCACCATTTGTACCATAATTAGAGTTAATTATGTGAGAAAAATTAAGCCGAAGGTGATGAAGCAAAAACAAATTTTTGAAACGATGAACAACTCCTTTGTTTCAAAAAGAAATTTAAAACATTAATTATTTAATGTTTAGTTGGTAATTTAAAAGCAGTCCGCTAAGATTTTCTTTTGAAAAGTGGGCTGCCTTTATGTTATTTATTTCCGGATTAATGTTGAAGTTTTGCGCAGTCGTAAAATTGCTTTTCACTAAGTTAGTGCGTTCGAATACAGCTCCGCTTAACAAACTTTCGTGAAAGTTGCTTCCTTCAAGATCGGCTTCTGTAAAATCTACTTCTTTTAAACTACAATTTTCAAAATTAGTTTTCTTCATCTTACCTTGGTAGAATGAAGAAAAATCGAGCTGACAGTCTTTAAAATTCACCTGAAATAAAAACGGGTTGCAGAGATCGAAACGTAAGCCTAAGAGTTTACACGCTTCAAAATTACAATCGTTAAGACTACAAGAACTTAGGTTGGCAGCACTAAAATCGCAGGTATGAAAATCACATTCTATAAAGTTGAAGTTGAGTAACTTCATTCCGGTAAATTGACAATTTTGAAAGCTACAATTGTCAAATTCGGCAATTTCTTTTTCTGTTGAAAAATCTACGTTTTTAAAAGTTTCGTCTTGGTAATACTTCATCTTAAAAAATAAAAGCCTGAAGTTAATTAAACTTCGAGCTTTTCTATACTATTCAGCAATTTAAAAATTTTAAATACCTGTATAATTTTGCGGAGTAATTACTTTTAATTCAGCTTTTATTTTTTCAGAAACTTCTAGAGTTTCTATAAAATCTGCAATACTTTTTGCGGTGATTTTCTCGTTGGTTCTGGTTAAACCTTTTAAAGCTTCATAAGGATTTGGGTAAGCTTCACGACGTAAAATAGTTTGTATTGCTTCCGCAACAACAGCCCAGTTTTTCTCTAGATCTTCGTGAAGTTTATCTTCATTCAGCAATAATTTATTCAATCCTTTTAGAGTAGATTGTAAGGCGATTAACGTATGTCCCATTGGCATTCCAATCGTTCTTAATACCGTACTATCGGTAAGATCTCGTTGTAAACGGCTTACTGGTAATTTTGCTGCTAAATGCTCAAATAAAGCGTTGGCGATCCCTAAATTACCTTCACTATTTTCAAAATCGATCGGGTTTACTTTATGTGGCATCGCAGAAGAACCTACTTCACCTTTTTTAATTTTTTGCTTAAAATAATCCATCGAAACGTACGTCCAGATATCACGATCTAAATCGATCAAAATGGTATTGATACGTTTTAAAGCATCGAAAGTGGCCGCCATATAATCGTAATGTTCGATTTGCGTGGTCGGGAAGGAGTGTTTCATCCCTAAGCTTTCTACGAATTCGGTTCCAAATTTTTTCCAATCGATAGTTGGGTAAGCAACTTTGTGGGCATTATAATTACCGGTTGCACCACCAAATTTTGCAGCAGTCGGAGTTTGCGCTAACGTTTTTATTTGCTCTTCGATACGCGTAATAAAAACATCTATTTCTTTACCTAAACGAGTAGGAGAGGCAGGTTGGCCGTGTGTTCTGGCAAGTAACGGAATTTCTTTCCAGTCTTCTGCCATTTCTTTTAGTTTATCTAAAACCTCGTTTAACAGCGGATAATAAACTTGTTCGATCGCATCTTTTAAACTTAACGGTACCGAGGTGTTATTAATATCTTGAGAAGTTAAACCAAAATGAATAAATTCTTTAGATTCATTTAAACCTAGCTCATCCATTTCTTTTTTGATGAAATATTCAACCGCCTTTACATCGTGGTTGGTCACCGATTCTATATCTTTTACCGCTTGCGCATCTTCCACAGAAAAATTTTCATAAATCTCACGAAGTTTAGGAAAATAAGAAGCGTCTACTTTTTGTAGTTGAGGTAACGGTAACTCGCAAAGAGCGATAAAATATTCGATCTCTACTTTTACTCGGTACTTGATTAGCGCTTCTTCGCTAAAATAAGAAACTAGATCTTTGGTTTTGGAAGCATATCTCCCGTCGATTGGTGAAATTGCCTGAAGCGGATTCATAGGTTTGCTTTAAAAATTTAAAGCGGTAAATATAAAACTTAACGCTCACCTAAAAAACTGAATCTGAAAGTTATTTCGCTGAAGCTTTAAATATTTAGTAATCAAAAAAATAGAATTTCATTTGAAATTATTTGTATCTTGTGACCCCCATAAATTTAAATTATGATTAGTAAAAAAGTTTTACAGAAGGAATTAGAAACTTTTCCTGATAACTTTACTATCGATGAGTTGGTAGGTAAACTAATTGTTTTAGAAAAAAGGCAACGTGAGAATAACTACAAAACCGGTTTAGGCCATATTTCTATAAAAGAATTAGATGCCGAGATCGAAAAATGGTTTAAGCTGTAGTTGGTTTGTTGATCTTTTGAAGAATTTTTCTGGCGCGCGCTTTATATCCTGAAGTGCCTCGAGCATAATTTTGCTCTAAAATAAGCTTTAATTCCGGGTGAATCCACGCTGTTTTTTTGCCCAATAAATATAACATTTGCATACTGTAAGCTTGTGGCGCTACTTTTTGCGGACTAATTAACCAATCGAAACAAATCGCAGTAATTTTCTCTTGATCTTTAGTTTGAAGTTGAATCGTAGGATTTTTACTGAAGTGATCGAGCGTCCATAATTCAAAAATTTTAGCCAAAGGTCTAATCACATCATCTTGCTTTGCTATTGAAGCGATTTTAAACAATTTCTTTTTATGCTGAAATATTAAAGCAGCGTCTTTTTGGCAAACCAATTCTAAAGCGCGAGCTGCTTTTCCTGAAACTTCTTTATGTTCATCTAGAATAAATACAAGAACTACTTCAATCAATAGTGGTGATTCCAATAATCTCTGGGTGAAAACCTTTCGGTTTTCAGGTTTTACATTTAGCTGAAGTAATTCGCTATGTAGTTGGTTTTTAATTATTTAGATAATGCCTTTATGATTCTATCTTCGTTGATTACAACATCTCTAAATAAAACGTGAGGAAACTCAGTGTATTTAGAGTCTTTAAAAGCATCTAAAATTTTAGATAGTCCTGATGCAGTAAGTAGCGAGAGATTTAATTCAAAGTTCATTTCGCAATCTGTAATGAAATCATCACTAAATTCAGGCGCTATTAGTAAAATTTTAGATACTCTAATTCCGTTTTTTTCAGTTACTGATTTATATGATTTTAATTGTCTTGAAACGGTGCTAAATTTATTATAGCCTTTTTCTTTACTTGTTTTACATTCAACTATTATTACATCGCCATTATCTAAATGAATCAGTATATCTATTAAGTCCTTTTTGGTATTTAAAGACTTTCTAAGATCTTCATCTACATTAAAACCTAATTCAGAAAATATAGTTCTTGTTAACTCTTCAAACTTAATTCCTAATTCACTTTCCTTTACAGAAATACCATTTTCTTTGAGAGTATTTAAATCTCTATAGGCAACTTTGTCATAATTTTCTAAATAGAGATTTTCTGCATCTTTATAATGCTCTAACGTATTTAGAGTATCATCTCCTCTTTGTTTGATATCATTTTTTTGAATGAATTTCTTAAAGTCATCTTTTGCTATTAAGTCTAAAATATCTCTAGGTTTTATATTATAATCTAACAATAATTCTGCTTTAAGAACAAATTCATCTTGAATTTCAAATTGCTTCCTAATTTGAGTGTTTAATTTAGGTAGTGAAGTATTTAATTCTGTTAGTAATTTCTCGAATCCATCGAAAGAAATATTTATATTTTCGTCTTTTTCTACATTTTCAAAATAAGCTATTAGATTATCAATTTTATCATCTAAAGTACTACCTCTAAGATTATCAATATTCAGTTTTTTCTCGCATAGCTCATTTAAAGCTTTCTTTTTTTCAGTAAGATTTGCATCCTTTTTATAAATATCATTCATTAGAAGTCCTTTAAAAGAAACTCCTTCATTTATAATTTCTTCAATTTTCTCTAAATAACTTAGGTTTCTATCAATATTATGCTTTCTTGAAATTTGATTAACAACAGGTTCTCTTAACAAACGTAACGTTCTACGCAAGAATTTATCAGCAACTTCTTTATTTCTTAGCTTTCTTAAGAGTCTGACCATTTCATCGGCAACGAAAATTGTATTTTCTTTTTTAGAATAAAAGATTACTCCAATATTTTTTAGATTATTGATAACTTCCATTATGTCTAATTTTTTAATAGGAAGTATAGAGTAATTAATTAGCTTAACTTCTTCCTGAGAAAGATCTAATTCATTTGAAAGTGTAAGTATTATAGATAATTCGTCAGAAGTAATTTTAGCATCTCGGTTATTCTCTAAATCATTTTTGTAAGCAGTATTTAGGCAAGCTTTATAAATTCGATAGTCACGTTTCCGATCATCAGAAATGTCAGATTTTTCGTTTTGAAATTCCTGATTAGTATGCTTAATTTTAGTTTTTATATGTTTAATTTCATTATCATACAATCTTGAAAACCAATCTTGTTTCATAATGCAATTTCCATCTTTAATTAAAATATCTACTAAAATGTCTAACTGAGATGATGTATCTTGAAATTCACACTTTAAATATTCAAAAAACTCTTTTTCGATTAAAGAAAAAACTTTAGTAACATTTTGACTATCTACAGATTTTAATCCTTTATCGGCAGAACTTAAGATTTTATCAATTTCTTTAATATTCTTAGGATTTTGTGAAATAATATTATCAATTACTTTTATAAAATTATTCTTGTCTATAGAATTAAGACGCTCTAAAATCTTTTCTAATTTCATTTTGTAGATTTAATTAATTATAGAAAAATAGCTAGGTGGGGAATACAAATATATATTTAATCTGTTAAAATATAACTTTTAAATATATTAAAACTCATAAGAGCATTAATCGATCCACTAATTCAACTACACCGATAGAAGCTTTTTCAGCAATCACTTCAATTTTATCAGAAGAATTGATCGACGGATTGGGATCTATAAAATAAACCGGCGTATGTTCTGGAGCGTAATGCATTAAACTCGCTGCGGGATAAACTTGCATGGAAGTGCCAACGACAATAAGTAAATCTGCTTTTTCAACTATACTTACAGCAATTTCTAACATGGGTACTTGCTCACCAAACCATACAACGTGAGGACGTAATTGAGAATTATGTTCACAGAAATCACCTAGGTTTAAATCGTCTTTCCAATCGAGAATTAAATCTTCATCAAAGGTACTTCTAACTTTAAATAGCTCTCCGTGAAGATGCGTAACCTGAGAACTTCCGGCACGTTCGTGTAAATCATCTACATTTTGAGTAATGATATCTACATGATACTTTTCTTCTAGCTTAACCAGCGCTTCGTGAGCAGCATTAGGTTGTACCGTTTTTAATTGTCTTCTACGTTTATTATAAAAGTCTAAAACCAGTTCTTGATTATTTTCCCAGCCCTGTGGTGAGGCAACTTCCATCACATCGTGACCTTCCCAAAGACCATTATCATCTCTAAAAGTTTTAATTCCGCTTTCGGCGCTAATTCCTGCACCTGATAATACTACAACGTTTTCCATTATTAAATTATTAATAAAATAGCGTAAATTTTATATAATGTTTAATATTTGTTCAGATTACTATTAAAAAATAAAATTTAACCTTTGAATTACTAATAATCAAAATAAGCATAAATGATGAAAAATTTATCCAAACTTTTACTTTTTATTTCAATTCCTACACTCATTATGAGTTGTAGTGATGATGACGACAGTTTCGACGATCCCATTTTTGAAGGAGAAAGCGTTACTTACGATTTAAGATCGGTTGCTGATCCTTCAATTTCTGGTGAAGCGACTTTTGTTGAACAGGAAGATGGTTCAACTATAATCGAGCTGAATATTATGGGAACTCCAGACGGTGGAATGCATCCGGCACATATTCATGAAAACACTGCTGCTGAAGGTGGTGATATTGCAATTTCTTTAGATCCTGTAGATGGTAGTACTGGTATGAGTACAACTATTGTTTCTGCAGATGATAATGGTAATGCCGTAACTTTTGAAGAATTAACAAGTTATGATGGTTACATTAATGTGCATTTAAGCGCAGAAGAATTAGACACAATCGTAGCTCAAGGCGATATCGGTGAAAATGTATTAACTGGTGAATCACTTTCTTATGATCTTGATGAAAGAGCTGTTGAAGGGATTTCTGGAACAGTAATGTTCGAAGAACGTATGAATGGTGAAGCTTTAGCAACCATTATGTTAGATGGTACACCAGCCGGCGGAATGCATCCTGCACATATTCATATGAATACTGCAGCAGAAAGCGGAGCAATCGCTTTTACGTTTAATCCTGTAAACGGAGATACCGGAATGAGTATGACCAACGTAAGCGAATTAGATGATGAGGAGACTGCTTTTATGTATAGCGATATTATGGATTATGACGGTTATGTAAATGTTCACTTGAGTGCTGCCGATTTAGGAACTATCGTAGCTCAAGGAGATATAGGTCAAAATGCATTAACCGGAGAATCACTTTCTTATGATTTAGATGAAAGAGCTGTTGAAGGTATTTCTGGAACAGTAATGTTCGAAGAGCGTATGAATGGTGAAGCTTTAGCAACCATTATGTTAGATGGTACGCCAGCCGGCGGAATGCATCCTGCACACATTCATATGAATACTGCAGCAGAAAGCGGAGCAATCGCTTTTACATTTAATCCTGTAGATGGAGATACCGGAATGAGTATGACCAACGTAAGCGAATTAGACGATGAAGAAACTGCTTTTATGTATAGCGATATTATGGATTATGATGGTTATGTGAATGTTCACTTGAATGCTACCGATTTAGGAACAATCGTAGCTCAAGGAGATATCGGTCAAAATGCGTTAACTGGAGAATCACTTACCTATACTTTAAATGAAGTTGATATTGCTGGTATTTCTGGAACAGTAATGTTCGAAGAGCGTATGAATGGTGAAGCTTTAGCAACTATTATGCTAGATGGTACACCGGCTGGTGGCGAACATCCTGCACACATACATATGGGAGCTGTAGGAGATTCTGGAGCAATTGCTTTTAGCTTTAACCCGGTAGATGGAGATACCGGAATGAGTATGACGAACGTAAGCGAATTTGATGATGATACTGCTTTTATGTATAGTGATATTATGGACTATGATGGTTATGTAAATGTTCACGCAAGTGCAACAGATTTAGCTACTTTAGCTGCTCAAGGTAATATTGGTGCAAACGCTCAATAATTAGCCAAAATATAATTAAGAGGAAACCCGACATGTTTGTCGGGTTTTTTTATTTTTAGCGCTATGAGAGATCAAGAACTTTTAACGTATTTAGAAAGCTACTTAACCCCTAGAAGAATAGCTTTATTTGATAAAGTTTTAGCGGAAAGAACGAATCATTTTACCGTTGCCACAGAAGATGTTTATCAACTACATAATACAAGTGCAGTAATAAGAAGTTGTGATGTATTTGGTGTACAAAATGTACATATTACCGAAGAAAGAAATGTACGTAAGATCGATCGTGAAATTGCCATGGGAGCACAAAAATGGGTAAATGTTAATCGTTACCACACCGTAGAAGACTCAGTTAATACTTTAAAAGATAAGGGCTATCAAATCATTGCAACAACGCCACATAATGATGCGTGTATGTTAGATGAATTTGATATTTCTAAACCTTCTGCTATTTTCTTCGGAACAGAAAAGCAAGGTTTAAGCGAAGAGCTTATGCAAAAAGCAGACGGATTTCTAAAAATACCTATGGTTGGTTTTACTGAAAGTTTAAATATCTCAGTTTCTGCAGCGATCATTCTCCAAAACCTAACTTCTCGAATTAAACGTAGTGAAATCGACTGGCAGCTAACAGATGAAGAAAAATTTGATATTAGAATGAATTGGGCAACCAGTTGTATAAAGAGTAGCGATCAAATTATAGAGCGTTATTTTAAAGAAAATTCATAAAGATTTCTACCTTTCCTTTTACTCTCTTTTTCATCAGCAAGAAAAGCAGTAGTACTGTTTTTGTAGCAAATACTTTCTTTTTGGGTACGTTTTCCCGGTATATCGTATTGCTGAATTTTTCCGCCAAAAAAATCATCTCCCTCAAAGTTACTCAACTTCCAAACGTGTTCTTCACTTAACAGGATCACTTCATTTTCTTCAGAATTTATACTTGCAGCAGTAATCCAACATTCTCTTTTACCTTCGCAGGTTTGGTAAGATCCTATTTTTTTAGCTTTATAAGTTCCTGGTTTTGCCGGTAATTTATAAACATTTACCGTTCCGTCGGGATGCTTACTTCTGTTTTTAGTAAACATATATAAAAATCCATCTTTGTAAATAAGTGCTTCAGAACCAAAATTCATATTTTCATCATCGGCAGGGAAGGCTTCTTGATCTT
>Ga0207920_1000217_pt1 | contig 9141 bp, 17 predicted proteins | sample DeeseametaMP0204_FD_184218 | JGI IMG/M metagenome (GOLD analysis project Ga0207920, IMG submission 184218) | Marine microbial communities from the Deep Atlantic Ocean - MP0204 (SPAdes) | ecosystem: Environmental > Aquatic > Marine > Oceanic | place: South of Cape Verde, Atlantic Ocean | collected... | reverse complement strand
CGACGCGCTGTCGCCGTTGCCATCGCTGAGCGAACCCCAAATGCCCGAGCCGGATAATTACAGGTCGCGATAACACCGCGCCGGTCAGACTCACCACCAATCGCAATCGGCACATCACGCAGATGCGGCTGCTCACGCATCTCAACCGCCGCAAAAAAGCAGTCACAATCGATATGCAATACCTTACGGCCAGGCTCACTCATGGGTACGTCACTCCTGCCCAAACAGACGGACAAATGCTCATGACAAAACACTGTATACATAAACAGTATATTTGGCAACACCGTTAAATTCAGTGCTCATTTGCAGGATCAGAACAAAACGAGCATGCACACTATGAAGCCTAACAACAAGAAATAACCTATTGAAATCAATCAGTTACAAATCCTGCTGGTGTGATAGTGTGCGGAATGTAAAGCCTATGGAGGCGTGTAAACGCGCATGCTCACTTTCACACTGGCAAAAGGCGTCGCCTCAGGCACTTTTCATAGTGGTGACAGGGGGTTATGCTCGAAACATCGAAAGGAAGCGGAGCGTCGAAACGCGCACGCTCACGAAGAAACTGTTGTACGTACATTCAACTGTAGGAGCTAGTCATATGTCTGATTTCACGAAACGAGGTGCAGATATTCGAGTGCTGGCCAAATCGTTAGTACTTGAATTTATGAAGTCAGATCCTGACTGTGGTGTAGGTTCAGATGGTTTAAAACAGTCGGTGATATTCAGAAAATGCGGACTCGACTGGGGAGACTATCCGGTTGCAACCTCATCTAACCAGCAATATTGGTTAGTGGCTATCCTTCAAGAGTTAGCAAAAGAAAAATTAATTGAGCGGGTCTCGGAGTCTGGTCCGTGGCGAATCAAAAGCTAGATTCGTACAACAAGCGGCCGTTTAGGCCACTGAAAAGCGTGGCGGGACGCGCAAAAAGCGCGCGCCCAAAGGCCGGGCGTTATATGTCAGGTAAAGGATGAGCAAACCACCACAAGAAATTGACGGTGCTAAAGTCCTCGAATGGGCTTGGTCCGGCGAAAAGCCATTTGGAGTGATTCGCTATGAGACAGGGGAAGTCGCCACAAAAATATTTGGTTTAGCAATCTGCCAGTACGAAGACTCAGAAGCGTTTTATAGATTCAGCTGTGATTTTAATTGGGAAAAAGAGCAAGATTCCGTTTGTGGCTCTATAGCCGAGGCAAAAGATAATCTTCCCAATCAATATAAAGATATCAAAGCCCAGTGGAAAAAGTATGAGTGAGCACATAACAAACAAAGGCCTTGGACTCGCTGCGCTCGTTCGGTGCTTTGGGAGTTATACGTAACCTATTATGAGTCAGTCTGAAAATTCGGTATTTGTCATATATAGAGAAGGGAGCTTCGGCTTCGAGGAAATTTCTAAAATTCTCGAAATGATGCCAGATAATGCGTCGGTAGGTACTAAACAGGGAGAAAATACAGCATGGAAATTGTTCACTCCAGACAAAGACCTCCATATTGAGGAGCAGTTGAGAAGATGGGTTGATCTTCTCGGCGGTAAGACTGAAAAGCTAAAAGAGCTCGAAGAAGGTGGCTGGACAATAGATCTAGACTGCCTGGTTCAGCCAGAAGATGGAGCTGCCATAGCTTGCTTTGATTCGGAGTTACTTCGTCAGTTATCGAATTTACATGTAAATCTTATCATCAGGTTTTGGGGGTAAAGCAACGTATAACAGAACCTCCTGGCCGGCGTTACGTGCACGAGTAGATCATAATGCTTCAAATTGACAGCTCATACGAGCAACTTAAACGAACTGATATCAAAGAAGCTGAAAGAGAGCTTTCTGTAGAGTTTCCTCCAGAGTATATTGAATTTTTAATGAGACGTAACGGTGGACGCCCATTTCCGGACGGGGTTAGAGTCAATGGAGAGCACTTTGATTTTGTTGGCTTCCTATATGCTATACGAGAAGATTCGAATCACGATGATTTAGAAAAAAATGTTAAAGCATATAGAGGCCTGATTCTTGACTACTACCTACCCTTCGGAGAGAGCCCTGGTGGCGACGTGTACTGTTTAGCCCTCAGGTCAGAGGAATTTGGTGCAGTTTACCATTGGAATCATTACGAATATGATGACGAAGTTGAGCCTTCAGAGTTTAACATGACCAAACTGGCGGGTTCGTTTAATGAATTTATTGAAGGTCTTTATGACTGTGGAACCACGTAACAATCGGCCGCTGTTACCCCTGAAAAGCACGCCCCAAAAGGCTGGGAATTAAATGTCATGATTGAGTGCCTGCGTAAATGGAAGTTACGAAAAGCCTTCAAGAGCTATATTCATGAGCTTGGGCCAGCTTTGATAAAGCGATATGGACAGCAGGATCAATTTACTGTAATGCAGGTGCAGGCTACTGTAGAGCATCTGAAGTTAGACGCTAGATTTATCGCCTATGCTGTTGCCCTTTATCGCTATGAGGAGTCAGAAAACACAATAAATATATTGGGTGTAAATCAAAAGTTCCTTGATAAGCTTCGCGCAGAAATAGCCAACTCGATATTTGACGGCAATGTAAAGTTTAGTTCTAAGCAGGTTTTAGGCTTAAGCAAACGAATTGGCTGGCAAGGTGGTGCGCCGCCTAGCTGGATGGCAAACAAACACGGACATACAAGCCTATAAGCACTTAAAAACTAAAGGCAGAAAACGTTTAGCATATAACACAACCGGACTATAATAGAGCTAACTAATGATATTTACTAAAGACGAAAAGTTACTTATAGATGCGTACAGCAAGCTCCCAGTAAAATTATCTCAGCGTATTAATATCTGGGCGGTCGAGATAATCCCACCTTCTATATTCATTTCTCTTAGATTATATAATGATAAGAAAATCTATCTGATTGCCGCAATTTTTATGTTAGTTCTTTTCAACATCATCCGATTGATCAAACAAGAAAAGACTGTAAGGCTTCTCAGGTCAATATCTAACAAATTAAAGATGGATACTGATAAATATTAACAAGGCCAGCCAATCTGGATGATATTCACTACTGGACGAAGAGTATCAAACCAATGAAAACCCTTAAAATACATAAGCAGTTTCAGGATTTTTCTGTCATTGGTAGGTTGATAGGGTTAACTATGTTCTTCGCTGCTTCAAATCAGCTGGACATAGAATGGGGCTTGATCAACTCTGCATGGATACTTACTACTGGTATGTTGATATCTGCCATCACAGGAGACGTTCTAGGTCTTCTTTTTGGCGGACTTTACCTTTGCCGAACAGGAAAGGCGGGGGAAGTAGACAGGTGGTCAAGATTTAAAGTATACAGAATGCCGTGGCGCATCTGGGCTCAATCCTACTTACGCAGTTACTCCAGCCGACGGAGATAGTGCTTAACACTGGTGCCAAAGTAATCCAATATTCATTCAAGACGAAAATTATTAGCTGCCCCTTCTTATGAACATCGAATTATGAACATCGAAGAATTATCAGAAAATCTATATGACGATCTGAACGGACGTATTCTGACTGTAGATTACACAGATGATTTAGTCATTGATTTCCTGTGTGATGATTGGAATGATCCTGAAGTCTCCCGCCATTTCAGAATCATTTGCCACGGAGTGAAGGAAACCGAGATTCTTCCTTGTGTTTCAGGGGAGGTCGAATTCACAAGCTCTCACCAGCTACTGTGGAGCTACAATGAACAACAGGGTTACCTTTACTACACATCAAAACCAGAAAGTAGGTACGAACTACTGGGCAGAATCTGGGAGGCGCATGAGAAAGTACTTGGTGACTGGCGCTCACTTGCCGACTTCGCCAATACATACGATGTAGGGCACGCTATAGCGTTCTGCGAGGGCTCTAATGGATTACTGGCACGTGGGCCCAAACCTCTGATGGATATATATAAGGTTGCAGTGGATAACTATATTCACACCAACTTTGTTCCCTCACATACCCCAGAGGGTGGATACAAGGCTTTGGTATTTGATACATGCTATGTCATATGTAAATCAGTGGCAGTGGAAGAAGTGTATCCTAGTTAATAATGACTGACGTACGGCTAGAACGAACATGTTCGAGTATTATGAAATCGATTCTTAGAATTTCTGGTTTAGTTGGGGCTATTTCGTTTGTTTTATTCTTCGCAGTCCAATTCTATGCGGGTTGTTGTGGCGAAGTGCCCACTTCAGCTCAATGGTATGCAACCAGCTTTGAAAGCCTGCTCATGTCATTCCTGGGTTCATACTGGTTCCTAGGTTTGTTTCTGTGTGCCTGGTTCGGAATCTTAGCAAAATTAAGTTCAAACAGCGGCTGGAAGACCCTTTCTGAGAAGTACGGCATCAAAAGGCTTACAGGGGATCGCTTACAATTCCGCGCGGTTAGTGGATATGTTGGGGAGGTCCGCTGCGATGGGTCATTGAAAATCGCAGTCACTACTCAAGGCCTTTACCTTAAAGTTCTCTTCCTATTCAAATTCGGTCACAAGGATCTTTTTATACCGTGGAGTGACATTACTATAAGTGTCGAAAAGAGAGGGCTGCCACCTGCAAAAGCACCTTTATTTCTGAGTCGTTTGGTGGGGAGGCTATTACGCAGCAATTATCTGAGAGTTCACCTTCGACAGTTTCCTTGGAACCATGGACAGTCATAGTAAGAGAGAAAGCGCTTGTTTTTTACTCTAATTTTTCCCGGTTCATCGAACAGTGTTGGTAGGGTGTCAAAAGCTCAAATTTCATGACGCTTTAGAGCAAAAGAGCCATATTTCAGGCGAGGGGAATTCTCAGATTACTCTGATTTGTAATTACGGTGGATAGGAGTCTGTTAAGAAAGGCGTAATTTACAGGCCGCTATGCCTGCGGCTCGCCTTCGCTCTCGCTGGCCGTCCCAGAACTTAGTGATTTTCGATTTCACCTCATGGGCAGCACCGACGATGCCTTTGAACTCGGATTCAAAGTTCTGGGTGATGTAGAGCCAATGTTCGGCGTCGATACCCAGCCGATTCATTATTGCTGGTTCGGCCTCTGAGATTGATCCACGTTTATTTTCGCGGATCTGGCGACCAGTCCAGTCGACTAGATCTAGGTAATCTGTCAGGCGCATCGGAATCCCCTCGGGCATGTCCTGGCGTGGATTGCCCGCGAAGGGCAGTAAGCCATAGGCTTGCTGTTGCGGGTGATTCGGTGAGTGGGCTTCTTTGGCTTTTTCAGCGCGTTTTTTAACAGAGGTGTGTTCCGATTCTTCTGGGGTTTTGGTCGTGGCGGCGCGTAGTGGGTTTAAATCAACATACGCCATGCAGGCAGCAAGTGCTTTTTCATCGAGAAGAGCTTGAGACTTGAAGCGGCCTTCCCAGAAGTGGCCGGTACATTGGTCCTCTTCATTAGCCAGTCTGGCGACGGTCTCGTTTAGTCTACGCATAAACCAACTGATGCTCATCAGGCGTTCACGCCATTCCTCAATGCGCTCATCGAGCATGGCTTGCTGTGATTCAGACAGTTCCTCACCGCGTTCGAATTTCTGAGAAAGTAAGACTCCTTGATAGAGCTGGTGCCAGCGCTGAACTACCTCCAGATCCGTTAGTCCGCGTGCACGTTGCTGACTGACATGCAATACCACATGGAAGTGATTCGACATGACGGCATAAGCAGCGATATCAATACAGAAGACTTGAGCCTGATCGAGAATCAATTTCTCAATCCATCTACGGCGATGCTCAAACGAACGACCTTCGGAGTCTATGCCGCATAAGAAGGCACGGCGAACGCAGCGAGAAATACAATGATAGTATGAGGTGGCTTCGAGGGATACGAGTTGCCTCCTAGGCTTTGGCATACATCCTCCTGATGTTGGCTGACAGAATTACCCTACACGAGTTGACCTCAAAGGAAAATCAGGCATTCTTCTTAGAGTGACTGTCCTAAGTGCACACTTAGAGTGACTGTCCTAAGTGCACAGTGGGCGCCGCTAAACATTGGCGTTGATGATGTCTAATTCCCATGGGCAGGATCATATTTACAAGGAGTGGTGCCCTATGCCAGTAGAGGAAATAGCCGTCGGAGTCTTGGCGGGTATTGCTAGGTTGTGTGCCTGGCTCATAATAGAAGCCTTTCTCCATGGTATTTGTTGGGGCATAGGATGGGCTACGTTGAAGGCTTTTACCCTTGGTGCATATCCGAAAGCTGAGACAAGTCTTGGCTCTGTAATCGCAGTCGGTATCGTAGTATTACTCTTGTTTCTATTTGGGCTTGCCATTTATTCGTCATAGAACACAAACAAAGCTGTGCTGCATATTTGGTAACATATACAGACAAGCGGCTGGTGAGAATTACCAAATACACTCAGGCTGGAAAGATCTGACAGCATTCGAATGAATTCACAGTTAAACCGGTTCAGCTAAACCTTCCCCCCTTTCCCACCACTGCAACACTGAGTGCCATCTTAAGCCAGTGTTTGACCTGTGGTGTGATTCAGGCATTCTTTAGGCTGAGTTTTATAGCAACGTTTTTATGCGAGGCCATCATGAGCGAACCCGTAGCAGAGCCAAAAAAAGCCGAAGAATCCACCGACTGGGATGAGCTGTCATTCCTGGATGATATGGAGTTAGGTGAGATCGATCCTGAGTCCTACCAGGAGCAGGAAGACGATGGCTGTGAAGGTGGCGCCTGTAAGATCTGACGTAGCTTTGCACTTCTCCGTCTGCCCTGCGGTACAGGCGGTCTGCTATAGTCGGCGTTCTGTTCCGGGACGCCACTATGCTTGATACCACCCATGTTTGATAAAGCCATACAGGATGCCCTGATTCTTTGGGCAACCATTGATCCTATTGGCACGCTCGCCATATTTTCTGCCTTAACTGCGGGCATGTCAGTTACCCAGCGTCGTAAAACCGCGACCCGCGCTGTGCTTTATGCTGGCGGCGTTCTGATTGGTTCGTTGGTGATTGGTCAGGTGCTGCTGACAGCCATGGGCATCAGTTTGCTGTCGTTCCAGTTGGGGGGTGGCATTATCCTCTTCCTGTTCGGTTTGCAGATGATCTTTACCGACAACGATCAGAGTTCAGGTAAAGAACCCGACCACAATGTGGCGATTTTTCCGATTGCGATTCCGGCTACGGCAACCCCGGGCGCGATTCTGGCGGTCATTCTTCTTACCGATAATCAGATTTACCCGATAACGCAACAGTTAGTCACCGGCATTATTGTGGTCGCTACGCTGGCCATTACCTGGGTGATGATGTTCTTCTCTGACCGTATTCTTGCGGTGATTGGCAGTGGTGGTGCGTCTCTGCTGACGAAGATCATGGGGATGATTCTGGCGGCCTTATCCGTTCAGCTGGTGATGAACGCGATTGGTGTCGAGCAATGGGCAAATGTCGGCCCCTGACGAGAATCCATACGCCTGACCGAATAGACTCATAGCGCCATTCGTTGGCGTGCAGGTCCCATCCTTTAATCGAGAGTTGATGAATGGTTATTAGGATGTCCCGACACCGTCTCGCCTCTTTTCGCAAGAAGTCTATGAAAAATTACTAAAAGACTGATAGGTTAAGAGTCCGCTTTTAGTATTTAAACAGGAGACTTTTATGCGTCGTAGTACAACCCTGCGGGGTAATCTTTTAGGCACTTTTCTGGGCGCTTCTCTGACTCTGGCGTCAGGTGCTTCTCTGGCTGGTGATTTCGCTGTCTCAAGTGACACCTTTGCCGACGGCAGCACCCTGGCGAATACCCAGGTGTTTAAAGGCTTTGGCTGCGAAGGAGAAAATATCTCACCCGATCTGAGTTGGACAGCGGGCCCAGAGGGCACCAAGAGTTATGTGGTCAGAGTCTATGACCCGGATGCACCGACAGGTTCGGGTTGGTGGCACTGGATTGTTTATAACATCCCGGCGGATGTTACGACTCTGCCCACCAATGCAGGTCTGACCGGTGGCGAGAATCTGCCTGATGGCGCGGTGCATGGCCGCTCAGATTTTGGCACTTACGGTTTTGGTGGCGCATGTCCGCCAGTGGGTGATGACCCTCACCGCTACATCTTCACCGTTCATGCCCTGTCTGTTGAGAAGCTGGACCTACCCAAAGACGCCAGCGCCGCTCTGATCGGATACATGGTGAACGCCAATACCATAGAGAAAACCTCGATCACAGGCATGTACGGCCGTTAATCCGTGAGTGCCAGACTCTATTGCAGTCTGCTAACGGTCTCTACGCTGTTGACCTCTGCGCTACTGGCAGGCTGTTCGGGTTTTCAGGCATTACCTGGTCCGGGCAATCAAAGCAGCGCACAGTTCGAAAATCCGGACGTGCGCTCTCGTCTCTACAATGAATACCAGCAATGGCAGGGCACGCCCCATCGCCTTGGTGGTTTATCAGAGCGTGGGATTGATTGCTCAGGGCTGGTATACGTGACGTTTCGTGATGAATTTAATACCCAACTGCCGCGCAGCACCCGCCAACAATCCAGTCAGGGTGTTCCGGTCTCTCGACACTCGTTGCGCTCCGGGGATCTGGTATTTTTTGATACAGGAGTGAACTCCCGGCATGTCGGCATTTACATAGAGCAGGATAAGTTTCTGCATGTGTCGAGCAGTCGCGGGGTTATGGTCTCGTATCTGACCTCCGATTACTGGAAGAAGCGCTTCACTCACGCCCGGCGAGTACCCATACACTAGCCTGTTCAGACATAGCAGCCCCGCGGCATTTCTGCTAATTTGTCGCCTCTCATAAATTCGTATTTATTCTTACTTTTATTAAGCCCATATTTTGAGGACGCTCATGACCGATTTCGCCAAAGCCAAGTCTGAATTTCTGGATTCTCTGACCACCGATGAGCATATGTTTGCATCGACACTGGCGTTTATCGAAGGCTGGTACGATTTCACGCCAACCGCGTTCAATAACGGCGGCGTGATGAATAGCGCAGACCAGAATCAGGGCAGCGCTAAGGTGTTTGCTCTGAGTCAGCTACTGGAGCTGGACAAAGAAACGACGCTGCGTCTGTTCGGCGAACATTATCGTGATGTGCTGGCGACGCCAGACGTTGATAACCACCACAACCTGCGCCGCGTTCTGCGCGAAGGCACCGATAACATCACTTCCTTCTTCGACTTCAGCCCCATCAATTTGAGTTGATTCCAGCATATAGAAACCTTGGAATGTAGAT
>Ga0207920_1000212_pt1 | contig 9202 bp, 5 predicted proteins | sample DeeseametaMP0204_FD_184218 | JGI IMG/M metagenome (GOLD analysis project Ga0207920, IMG submission 184218) | Marine microbial communities from the Deep Atlantic Ocean - MP0204 (SPAdes) | ecosystem: Environmental > Aquatic > Marine > Oceanic | place: South of Cape Verde, Atlantic Ocean | collected... | reverse complement strand
TATTTTGTTAAATTCGTAAATTTACGAAAAACAACCTTTTTTCGTAAAAATCTTCTAATAATATTAAATAAGAAAATAATATTTTTTGTGTAAATAAATCTTTATTCCGAAAAAAGGTTGTTTTTCGTAAATTTACGAATTTAACAAAATAGTAAAACTATAGTTTCTATTAATTATGATAATAATTTTGTTAAATTCAAAAAATTATATTACTATAGTTTTTAATTTTATTATAGAATCTTATATTTAGTTTATTGATCAATGAAAAGCTATAATACGGATTTTGTAATACATTTAAATACTAATATATATCATTTGAAGTACACATTTGAGGAATCCGTGGATAAAAGATAAAAATGATTGCTTTAGCAATCATTTTTATCTGAATACTTTTCGTAAGAAAAGCTTATATAAGAATTTTTACTTAATTTATTAAGTGAAATCAATATTGCTATATTAAAGTTCTCTCATAAATGTCTCTCTTGGGAAAATATTTAGGTCAAATCGTCTCACAATATATTTTATTAATTTTTTAAAGAAATAACATTCTCTTTTCAGATATCTTTTTGATATTCCTTTGAACCACTTCACAAATGGTTATCCTTTATTAATCTCATAATCTTTTTCTATCTTTTTAATAATTTTTGTAACTTCTTTATCGTATTTTTTTTCCAAAAACTTTTTTAAATTAATATCTTCAACCTTAAACTTAAATATTTTTTCTTGTGATTTCTTGTAATCTTCTCTATTTTCTTTATCTTTTGGATAAAATCCCCATCTTCCGTAAAAAGTTAACCCATATTGTAAAAAACTTAATTCAGCTAAACTTATATTATCTTTTCCACAATATATATAACTAGTATCACTTAGCTCAATTGTATCTATTTTATATTTTTCATATTCCATTTTATTTATTTTCTGTAATATTTTTATCGTGGCTTCAACTAACACTTCACCTCTATTCATAATTGGTCTATCAAAACAACCTTTAACAGGATCAATCCCTAAACTATCTATATGAGCAACTTTATGTTTTTTGTCAACTGTAACAATAACACAGTTCCCTTTTCCCACTGAATTTGTTAAATAAACATTCATATCTTTTTTATTTAATCTGCATCTAAATTTAATTTTTTCTCCTTTATATTTTACATCTAAATTACAATCGTTCTTACCTCCACCATATTTATTTTTCTTATAATTATCCAGATCATCTAAAAAATCTGTAAAAAAACCATTATAATATTTTTTTAAGAAATCACTATGAGTAAAAACCTCATAATTATATTACGTCTTAAATCTTTCCAATTCATATACATTTTATTAAGATTATTATTTTTACCAAAATATAAAAACAATAAATATATAACAACTGAAAGCTATATGCTGTTTATTATATTACATTTGTAATGCAATTGAATACTAATATATTTCATTTAAAGTACCTTTATGAGGAATCCGCGGATAAAAGATGGAATGAAATCTTTAGATTTTATTCTATCTGATTACTTTTCGTAAGAAAAGCTTATAAAGTATTTTTACTTAATTTATTAAGTGAAATCAATATTATTTTATGTAGGAGTATTATAATTTTAATATTCTTGTATTATCATTAATTCTTTTAATATTAATATTAGTATCGTTTTCTCCAGAATTATAATTTTTAATTTCTTCATTATGAGTGATCAATATAATATTTTTATAATTAGATAATCCTCTTATTTTATTTAATAGTTCCACAACTCGAGGTATATTAGTCTGGTAGGACCCATCCATAATCTCGTCTAGGAATAAATTACTAGATTTAGGACCGATTGATATATTGTTTATACAAACAGAGAATATTAAACTCAACATATTAAGTTGATATTTTCCTGCATTTCCGATGGGTCTCCCATTTTTCTTATCATAAATTCTTATTTTTTTTAGATGCTGAATTATCTTTATTTCTCCAAGTTTCATCTCTTTCATATAAATATTTACCATATTTTCCAATTTTATTAATATACTCTTTTCCAATATTAAATTAATAAACTTCTCTCCTACACATTTTTCTATCATCTTATAATCATCAAAATCTTGTTTTAATTTATTTTTTCTTTCGCCAGTTTTCGTTACTAATTCAATATCTCTCTTTAATCCACCGATCTCTTCTCTGATACTATTTAATTCATTTGCAATTTTACTTACATAATCTTTTTTTAATTTCAGATCTTTTTCTATACTAATAAATTCTTCTTCATATTTTTGTTTGTCATTTATATCTCTTTTATTTTTTTGATATTCCTCTATTTTAAACATTTTTTTATTTTTATGATCAGTTAATAAATTTATCTCTCCTTTCGTTTCATTTATCATATTATTAATTTTATTAAGGTGTTCATATTTTGTAAATTTCGGATAATTATTTATCTCTTCTTGTTTTTTATCTATCTCTTGCATTATCTTTTCATTATCCCTTATATTTTTCTCATTATCACTTATCAAAATATCTATTTCTTTTATTCTTTCCGAACTTCTTCTTAAATCATCTTCTAAATTATCAAATTCTTCTATTTTATTTTTATTTTTTTCATATTCATTATAATCTTTCTGTATTTTTTTATCTTCGATGATTATTTTAAGATTTGAAATAGATCTCTCTCTTTCTTTTATACTGTTTTTATAATCTTCTAAGGTTTTTTGTAATTGTAATTTAGTTTTTGTTAAACTATTTTCACAACAATATTTACATTTTTTATCATATTTATAATCTTTAAACTCTGCTAATCTTTTCTCAATTTTTAAAAACTCAATATTCTCTTTTTCCAAAAAATCTTCTATCTTTTTACATTCGTCGGATTTCTTTATTTGATCTTCATATCTACTGATAATATTTTTTTCTTGTTTTTTGGTATATTTTTTAATCTTAATTTTTTTTTGTTTATTTGACATTATACCTATTTCTTTTTCTAATTCTTTCCTCTCCTTTTTTATTTCTTTTAAAAATTCTGTTTTTTGTTCATGCAAAATTTTAGAATGCAAACCATTTATTTCTTCTTTTAATTTTTTTAATTTTTTGTTTTTACTATCATTATACTTTTCAAATTCCTTGTCGATTTTATCATACTTCTCTCTTTCTTTTACCAAATTATTTAATTCAAGATCCAATGAAGCTAGCTTCTTACTAATACCATCAATAAGTTTTTTTTCTTCTTTTTCGTTTAGATTTAAAACATTAATACCTTTTAACCTTTCTAATTCCTGTTCTACTTTAAAATAATTTTTATTCAGTTCATCTAATGATTCAGATTCTTTTTTTAACAAATTATCTTTTTCTTTTTTATCTTTATTTTGTTTTTCTAATTTATTTTTTAATCCAATGCGAATATCAGTAACAGTATCTCCAAAATCATCATAATCCCTTAATATTCTTTCACATTCTCGAATACTACTGTTTATACTTGTCGCTTTCTGTTTAGCTTTTGTATTAATTTCTGTTATTCTATCTAACCCCGCCATACGGGTTAATATATTACGTCTTTCTGTTTCTTTAAAACTCAAAAATGAACCTTCTGAACCCTTAATAATTGCTTGAGTAAGATAATCTTTATATCCGCATATTTTACTTTCAATTAGTAAATCTGTTTCTTCTCTTGTTGGACAAGTTATATCTTTATCGTCTTCAAAAAATGAAAGATGATGAACTATTCCAGGATCTTTATATTTTTTAGTCTTTCCTTTTGAAGTTAAAGCTCTAACTATTCGATATGTTTTATTATTAACACACAATTCTATTGTAGAATCACAAGTACCTTCTCCAAATCTAATAAAACTTGCTCTATCTGTGTCTTTAGATACGATGCCGAACGTCGCGAATAGTACTCCCTCGTACAACGTACTTTTGCCCAAATTGTTGTCCCCTATACATTTTGCAAATGATCTAATTTTATCAAAATCAAGTTCTAACCTTTTGTAACCCATAAAATTAATCATTATAATCTTTTTTATTTGGATTTTTTTACTTTCTAATAATATTTCAGCCAGATTGATAATTCCTTTTAGTTTATCACATACACGTTTATTATCTTTATCAATATCAGTATTCCCGCATATTAATTTTAATAAATAATCTTTATTATCGATATTTTTTAAATCTACTTTCTTCTTTTTTCCATTTTCAAGCTCAATTTCATAATCATTCTCTATATCTTCATCTATTTTCTTCTCTATTAATGTACTTTTCTTTTCTAAAATTTTTATAACATTTTTAAGTGCTTTATTTTTCTTACATCTATTAATTATTTTTAATCTTAAAAACTTTGGATATTTATATAAAGGATCAAATTTAATTCTTTTATCTTTTTCTTTAATCTCATCTAATCCGTTCAAAACATAAACTTTTCCATCTTCTTCTATTTCTAATTTCAAAAAACCGTAATCGTTATCTACTTTAATAAAAGTCCTTTCGAAAGTATCCAAATCTAATACCACAAACCCTTTCTTAAAGTCTTCCAGGTGACGGTTCTGGACCAGGCTCCCACAATAATGTGACTTATCAAAATATAATGTTTTGTGAATATCGCCAAATAAAGTGTACGAATATTCTTTTTCAAAGTCTTCTAACAATAAGTTACCTTCTTGATCTAAAAAGTGTGGTGAATTTTTACTCTCGACCGCACCATGATATAATCCTAATTTAATTAATTTTTTGTTACTATTCTTAATTTTGTAAACAGATTGGTCAATAGGCGTATATCCAAAAACGAGGTTGGCATACAAATATTCTCCCCTGTTTGACAAAAAAAAGTTATTGTTCTTTCCTTGAATATTTAAAATTATCGGTTCAATAGAACAGTCGTATGAACTAGAAATGTCATGGTTTCCAGGTATACTTAATACATCACAGAATTTTATTAACATTGAATATAACTTATAGAGTAACTCATGACCTTTTTTCATACAATGATCACTGTCACAAATATCTCCTGTTATAACAATTAGCGAATTGTCTCTTGATAAGTTTAGTTTTTTTAGTTCTCTTTCAAGATTATTAAAAACTTTAGAATATTCATCAAATCTTTCTCTACTATCTTTCCTTATGTGAATATCACTAATGTGAACTATTCTTTTGATTTTGCTCTTATCTTTTCTTAAAACTTGTTTGACTTCCGTCTCAACACGGAGACTCTTTTTTTCAGTTTCTTCTTTTTCTGTTTTTTCCTTTTTAGGCATATAATTCATCTTAAAATAAAAACTTTAAATATTTTTTAGGAATTCTATGTTAACTCAAAATTATCAAAATCTTTAATCTCAAAATTAATTTCCTTTTCTTTTTTATCAACAGTCGTAATGATTGTGCATTTTTTTTTAAAAACATCTTTAAGTAATTTTAATAAATATCTAATTCTATTGTCCCATAAATTATATCCATCTATAAATAAAAGGTTAATCGAAATTAAAGACTCATCTTGTAAACCTAACCGGAATGCCAACTCGTATAATTGTAAATCTCTATTACCTTTGCTCCTAATGTTTAAATCTTCAGACGATAAATTCAACCTCTTAGAAATATAATCAATCTTCATCTCCTCCATCTCTATATTTTTTAAATAAAGGTTAACACCCTTTTCTATTTTATCTAAATACAATTTCTTTATTTTTTTCTCACTATCTCTTGAGTCTAATATTTTTAAACTTTTCCTGAGGCTCAATATTTTTTTTTCTTCTTTTTCTTTGTTTAATTTTTTTTGGAGATCTTTTTTAACATCTTCGCATACATATGCTCCTGATTCTTCAAATAAAACTCTCTTTATTTTTTTATTTTCTTCATTCAAAAATAGACTATATCCATCAATATATGTTCTAAATAAAAATTGCTCTTCATTAATAATATTATTTCTTATCCAATTTAATGAATCTGTTTTACTTATCAATATATTTTCTCCGTTTTTAAAAATACTTATATACTCTTCTTTTTCTCCATTTCCTAACACATCTCTAATTACATCTAATTTCCTAGCTATTTTTATTTTCTCATTATTTACTTTCAAAATAATTGTTGTGTCACATTGTTTCCTTCCTGCTTTTACCGCATAAGAATTATCTAAATCTTCAACAAATAATCCAAACAGACCGAAATAAATTAATCTATACATAACAGTTTTCCCACATGAATTACCGCCATATACACACTTTTTTCCATTTGTCAGATTTAATTTAATATAAGAAAATTTCATAAAATTATATCCAACTACTTCTTCTATTATTATATTTCTAGTTTCTCTTTTTTCAAATTTGTAAGAGTAATCATTTAGAAATATATCTTTATCTATAAAATCTTCAAGTAAGTATTTTGTCGTTTCTCTAAATTCTATAATCTTCTTCCCTTTTTCTAATAATTTTTTTTTTAACATTTCACCACTAATTTGAGATTTTTCATTATTAATAAAATGTACTCTCAACTTCTCAGGAATATTTTGATAATCAATGCTATTAATTTCTTCACAATAGATTTTGATAAATCCATAATCATTACTGACTTTAATAAATTTATGTTTTATTATTTTATCACTCAAATTAAATTTAATAAATCCCTTATTAAAACTCTCTCCTGATTTATGCTGTAATAATGATCCACATGCGAATGTTTTATTGGAGAACTTATTATACTCATGATACTCCCCAAGTAATACCAAATCTGAATTTTTCTCTAATTCTTTAATATAAAATTTTGCCTTGTCATCCTTATCCTTCACATTCCCATGATATAAGGTGATAACTTTTTTATTTATATTTTTTTGTACATTATTAACTTTTTTATCTAAAAAATGAGTATAAGAAAAAATCAGATTTCCATACTCATAATTACACGATTTAGTTAATACAAAGGCAGATTTATTATCTACAACTCCAACAAGAGACTGAATAAGACTTACAGATGATGTTTTTTTATTTATATCATGATTTCCTTCTATCAATATCAAATTTGTAATTTTTGTAACATTTTGAATAAATTTTAAAAATAAAGAGCATCCTACTCCTCCACTTTCTGGAGAGTCAAATATGTCTCCTGTAACAATGACAATAGAATTAGTCTTTTTAGCTTTATTTTTTTTTAATGATTTTATAAAATTTTCAAAAACTTCATTATATTCCTCTTTGCGATCACCATCACTAATATGAAAATCACTTAGATGGTATATATATTTTATATTAATATTTTCATCAATTAATTTAATCATTAATTAATTAAACTAATCCCTAAGGTTTTAAATATTTTCAGAATTGCAATAAATTAAATTTTTATACTAATTTTCTAACGTTTTTTCTTAAAAATTTATAATAATTGTTATCCATACTATTTTGAAAAGCAACTGAAATATTAGGTCTTTTTAACCAAAAATCTATTCCATATGATATCAATATCTCTTCTCCTTTTTTTATGTTTTTAGTAGCAATTACATAGTGAATTCCTAAATTTTTACGAAATTGATTTGATTTTAAAAAATATTTTGCTACCTTTTCTTCAGAATCCATATCATCTACTTCTAATTTTAATAACTCATCTTGTATCATAGCATTGTTTTTTGATCCCAAGATATATTTTCCAACTCTATTTCTTAAATTTTTTATATCTAATTCTGTTATATTGTTCTCATCTATATCTTCAATATCAATTTTCATTGAATCATTAACCATATGACCTAACAAAAGTTCATTTTTTATATTTTCTGGATATCCATACATACTAAACTCACCATTCCCCATTCTATAATCTTTTATTTGATCATAAGAAATATCATTCCCTGTAACAGATATAAATTTTCTTATCCTTTCATCACAAATAAAATCAGCTGGATAAAAAGTAATTATATTGCCCTTTTCAATATCCTTTTTTGCAAATAATCCTCTACTATGAATTTTTGATTCTGATACATAGACTTGATCATTTTTTAAACCACTAGAAGGTAAATAATATTCCATAAAATAATAAAATTTATCTACTACCTTTTCAAAATCAGTCAACTTCTCTTCACCATGTAAACTATTTTGTAATTTTTTTGATTCCTTAAACATTGAATTAAAATTAGAAAAAAATGTTCCTACTTCCATATTAAATAATTCTTTATCAATAATTCTAAAATTCTTAAGATTTTCTATATTTTCTAATAACTTTTTTTTATCATTTTTATTTTCACCTATTAATAAACTTATTAAATTATTAATATCCATAACCTATCTTAATTAATACTTAATAATTATCAACTTTTCGATCGCCTCTTTTGGAATTTTCTCTTTTTTAATCATAATAAATAACCTAATAATAACTCTTTATATTAAACTATATTGATGTCACCTTTAACATTAATAATTTTATAAAATGTTACTGTTTTTCTAATGTCGTTCGATTGTATTTGTTTACGATAATAACTAAATTTATATCCACAATCTTTAGACATCAGTTTTAATAATGTAATAAGATAACTCTGAACTTGATTTCTTCTTGCATACTTTAATTTAGTTTTACTAAATATAGGATACACAATTGGATACCATTCATCGTGTAATAATTCCACATCAAGATCCATTATATCTTTCCTGTTTATTTTATCAAACTCTTCCGGTTTCTTAATCTCTTCTTTATTTATCTTTTTTAGTAACCAATTTAAATAATTCAAATAAGATTTATATTTAACTTCATATGCTGACTCTTTCCAAGGCATAACTTTTAATATATCTTAATCTTTAACCAAATTAAACTTAATAAATCAATATTTATAGTTTCATATCACTGTATTTCTTAATACTAGTATATTGATAATCGTTTATAAATTTTGACATTTTTTATTCTACCTTAGAAATAATAGTTATGCCACAGAAATGTAGTTATTTAAATTGTAATACAAGACCATCTTTTAATAAACCTGGAGAAACAAAAGGGTTATACTGTAAAGAACATACTAAAAATGATATGATATATGTTACTGCGAAAACATGTATCGAAAAAGGATGCACTACAATACCATCTTTTAATAAACCAGGTGAAACGAAACGATTGTATTGTAAGAAACATGCTAAAGATGGTATGATATATATTACTGTAAAAACATGTATCGAAAAAGGATGCACAACTCAACCAACTTTTAATAAACCAGGAGAAAGAAAAGGATTGTATTGTAAGGAACATGCTAAAGATAATATGATATGTGTTACTGTGAAA
>Ga0207920_1000200_pt1 | contig 9351 bp, 12 predicted proteins | sample DeeseametaMP0204_FD_184218 | JGI IMG/M metagenome (GOLD analysis project Ga0207920, IMG submission 184218) | Marine microbial communities from the Deep Atlantic Ocean - MP0204 (SPAdes) | ecosystem: Environmental > Aquatic > Marine > Oceanic | place: South of Cape Verde, Atlantic Ocean | collected... | reverse complement strand
AATAAAAAATAATATAAACTTAATAAAATTGCATATAGGAGAGGAAAAGAAAGAGGAAAAGAAAAATATTAATAAAGATAGTAATAAAAAAGATAGCAAACAAAAAAATAAAACATCTCCTATACACTGAGTAAATAAAATATAAAAATAATTAAATAAAATTCATCTTTTACTAAATAAATTAAACAAAAGTTGGATTAACATACTTATTTGACACTACAAGTCGACGACCCTTTTCAGTTACACCTGTTATAACACTATTGAAAGCAATCGGTTTTGTTTCAACTTGATCCAAATTAGAAGTTGCTTTCTCGACAAACTCTGAATTGGAAATATTGTTATGATATTCTGTAAATTCAACAGCTGTAGGTACATTTATTGTGTTTTCTATTAAACTATTAACTGTTAAATTTTCAAAAGTGACAGGAACATCTGCAGAATTTACTGTTGAACTATTTACTGTTGAATTTTCAATAGTAACAGGAACATTATTAGCAGAATTTACTGTTGAACTATTTACTATTGAATTTTCAACTACAACAGGAACATCAGTTATATTTTCATTTGAATTAACAACAGTTGAATTTTCAACTACAACAGGAACATCAGTTATATTTTCAATTGAATTAACAACAGTTGAGTTTTCAACGGTTGAGTTCATAACGTTATTAGAATTACAATTCACTATGCAGATTTCATTACCGGAAGGATCAACTGTTGGTATTCCAAGAAACACTTCATTTGTTGTTGATTTATTATCTTGAACAACAACACCAGAAGGTCGTTGAGTGCCAAATGTAGTATTCTTACCCATATCATGTTGACTTAACAAGATTAAACCAACTACAACTTGATCAGGTGAATTTTCTGAAACGGTAACAGGGTGCATTAAATAACCACCACGTACCATTTTAAATTTATTACTATCAGCAGACACAGTCTCACCTACAACATAAACAGAGTCCTCTTTCTCTTCATCTTTTAAAAGAGAATAAATATCTTTTAAACAATCATTTAAAAGCTGATCTATTATACAATGTTCTAGATTAAGAGAAGAATGAACTTTCTTAAAAACGGATGTGGTTGTTTTCTTTATTAATCCGAAATTTTTCGGAGTTTTAGTAGTTAATTTATGTTTTTGAATATCTTCAGAACTTCGAACAAGTGATACACTTACTATATTACCTTGCCTTTTTTCAAGACGGACAATGTCGCCTGTACGAAGTCCTTTGGTGGGTTTTGATAAACGGAGATAATTATTATCAAGACCATCAGATAAAAGATCTTGATAAGTTCTTAGAGTTTTTTTAGCATTGCGATTAGAGTGCATAGTTTAATTAAATAAAAATTACTATGATTTTATCAACTTTTTGTATTTACTTTGAATCTATTTTATTTATATTATCCTCATTCTTATCCTCATTCTCATCCTCATTATCATCCTCTATTTTTTTAATATAAGAGGCTATTTCTATTATTTCATCTGAATCAATAAAATGAATTTTTGAGTTGGGGAAAAAATTATTAAGTTTAGTTTTGACTTCATTTTTTACGTTTTCTTCCAACGAGTAATTAACATATATATGTTGTATCTTAAAATTACAACTCATAGATTTAATATAATTAGTGACTGTTGGCAATCTATTCAAAAAATTATCAATAGTTTGATCTTTACACCCAAAATTAAGTTTTGTTTTAAAATTTTCAAAGAGTTTTTTATAATCAACTAGATATTTTATTTTTTCAATCTCAGTTGATCCAATAATCATGTCTATTTTTGATCCTATTTTTTGAGTTAATATAGATTCTTCTATGTTCTCAATTTCGGATTTAGTAATATATTTATCAACCATAAATATTCTCTTAACTATTGTGTCCATTATTATTTCTTGATAATTTAGTTAATAAATCAAAATTTCTATTAATCAAAATTCATATCAACTATATCAACTATATCAACTATACTTCCAAATATTTTTTTAATATCTATTCCATAGCTTTTATATTTATAAAATATCCAACTTAACACATCAAATGATTCTTCATAATGAATTGCATTTTTTATTATTTTATCTATAATTATTTTTGAATTCCATACATCTAAATTAGAATATAGTAATCCAATTAATAAACTATCTATTTGTTGTGAATTATAAAAATTTCTTGAAAAAATATCATCCAGAGGATACTTCAAAAAAATTAAAGATAAAAATTTATAATGTGTAAATCTGCCAACTTTTTTTTTAATATAAAATTCAATTTTCTCTTTTAAATCTAATAGTTTTATATTTTGTATATCTTTGGATTTCTCAAAATAATAATGCCAATAATAAATTACTTTTGATAAATCCAAAATATATTCAGCATCAGAACTTGTAAAATACTCTTCCAACATTTCTAACTGAAACTCCAAAGGAAGAGCAATAATAATACTATTGTTTAAATCCCATGCATTTCCATAATTTTCACAATCAATGGCATTGTTTTCTATAAATATCTTATAAAATTCCAATAAAGAATATGTATTATCATATTCATCAACAAACTTTTTAGAGATCTTTCCTATACTTTCCATATAGTTATTTTTGTTTTATTTTTTGTTTCTGCCAAAATGAGTTTAAATGTGTGTCTTTTAATAATTATATATTAATAAATTAAGTAACTAATTAAAGATAAATTTACAATTTAAAAATATGATTAAATATAAATCGGAGCCTTATACAATAAATGAAATTAAGTCTTTATTAGACTATTCAAATAATATACCAATCGCATCGAAAGGATTATTAAGATCTAAAGAACAACAAATTAAATATGAAGAATTTAAAAAACAAACAGTAGATATAAATAAATATATCATAACAGAATTTTTAAATAATAAACTGGATAAAGATGGTATATTATTCACAAAAAATAGTTTTTCTTATTTTGTGCCCAATAATTCCAAACATTATTTATTGTGGTCAAAGAATACTTTAGATAGTCAAACTATTATTGAAACTGTGAAAAATATACTTTCAACTGAAAAATTTATATTTTTCGAAAATAAATATTCAAATAAAACAATTAAAAAAATAATCCATTATCATATCATAACTTATTAATTGTACCCTGTTAAATCTGTTTTATATCTTTCTATTAATTTTCCTAACTCTGTATAAAGATCCATATTATCTTTGTTTTTTTTGAACTTTATTATATCAAATTCAAAATCAGAATATGGAAATTGTTTAAGATCTTCTAATAAAGTTTTTGATTCTTTACCTTTATAAATTTTATCTATAACTTTGTCCAGACTGTCTTTTGATATACCTAAATATTTTTTGTCATTTATTAAATTTCTAACCACATAAATAAAACCATTTGTTCCTTCATAAACATATGTGTCAGATATATTTTTTTTAGCTAATTCCCTATTAACATCAACAAAAAGTTTATCTTTGTCTAGTTTCTTTTTACAATATCTATTATCTATATATGAATTTCCCATAGATCCATATTTTTCATTATATAAATCAAGTTCAATTAATAATTCAGTATCAGTTGAATGCTCAAAATCTTTTATAAACTTAAATTTAAATTCATGTTTGAGTTTTTTAATATCATTGTTAAATTCAGAATAAGAAGAAGCCAAAGATTTAATAATTTTTTGTTTATTATATATTTTTGAGCCTCCAATAAATGTTTTGCCTGTTTCTTGATTTGTAAGTTTAAAAATATAACTTTTATTTTTTTTTTCACAACTATAACCAAGTTCTTTTAATAGATCTTGATAAGCTGTTTTATAAGGGATCGATAAAGATTTAGTTATTTTTTCTCTTTTTTCTAAATATTTTTTAGTTTTACTTACATCATCTTTTTCTTTATCTGTGCATAACACAAGTTTAAAACTTAGATTTTCTATTGATGGAAATCTAGATAAAACAGAATTATCTCCATTTAGTTTTTTTATTATTTGTTTAATCATTGCTTTTTTAACTGTTTGATCAGTTATTCCTAAAACTTTAATATTATTATCATACACTGTATAATATTTAATAATTTGTTTTGATCTACCTAATCCAATGTCATCAATCTTTTTATAACATCCATTTAAAAAATCTAATAGTTTTTTTGTTAGTTTGTATTCTACTTTTTTAACTTCTTTAAACTTACCACCTTTCCATCCTTTTTCTTCTAAATTAGGAGACCATTCATCATCTTTTAATAATAAATTAAGCTTATCTACAATTTCACCTTTACTCATATATTACAACATATAAAAGTGTAAAATATAAACTGCATTTTTATAAAAAAAATTTATATACATCATATAACCTAATACTAATACAAAAAATGAAATAATATAATTATTTACTTGGTTATTATGATTAAATTATCAAATATCTTATCTTTAATACTGAGTTTATTAGTATATTCTATTTTTAATGATTTTACCAAAGATTATGAAGCGAATGTAAAAATAATTTATATGTTTGTTGCGTTTATTTTTAATTTAAGTTCTTTGTTAATGTCTTTTAAATTTTTAAATAAAAAGTTTTTAAATAGTTTAATTTTATTATCTGGTATGTTTTTATTAAGTTTATTAAGAGAAATTTACTTTATATTATCACCAACTTATTTAATAGGATTTAAAGTAATTATGATTTGTATAATAAGTCTATTTATATATAGACTGAACCTCAAAGAAGAATAATTTAAAAGAGTATTTAAGAAAAGAAATTAAATTTGATAAATAGATTAAAGATATATTTTGTTTAAGTTATATCGGATGAGCAATAGTTTAAATTATTCGACAATGGTTGATATATATGAATCAATAAAAAATAAAGATCCTTTGGATAACATAAACTATATCGAGACGAGTATTAAAAACGGTTATTTTGATCAATCAAAAACTGCTAAAGTATTGGCTTGTTGTTTGGCTATCAAAAATAAAGATATATTAGAATATTTATCTTTAATGTTCCAACAAGAACACATAAGTTTAATATCAGTATTAAAAGCTGTATATATTTTAGATACTCAAAGGTATTTGAACCAATTAGAAAAAAAAAGGGAAAATTTAGTTAAAAGAGGTGCTAAACAAACAAAAATACACAAAATCGAAAAATTAATTAAGAATAACACAAATTTGGATGAAGGTTTAGGGAAAACAAAAGGTTTTAAATTAAATGGTGCAATGTGTAGGAGAGTAATTAATTATTTTTTGGGTGAACTATCAAAAAATCAATTAGAAAAATATGCAATAAGTATGTCTAATAGACAGTGGCAAAGATTAGCAGATATACTTCATGTAACTGAAGAAGATTTTCGTTTAGGTTGGTTCCTTGAATGGATATTTGATGAAAGTAAAGTCCCTGAACATAGTATAGTCAGTAAAATAAGAAATATAAATTCTGAAGAAAAAGCAATAGAGTTTATTAAAAATACAGAGTTAGAATATAAAGTCATTAGAAATTTGTTCCGGGAAAAAAAAATAAGTTTTACTCAAACCATGAAAAACTTGGTAAATATTGATCCTGAAACTTATATTTGGTATTATGAAGATCTAACCACACCTGAGAATGATAAAAAATTCATGGGAAAATTAAACAATTTAGACTTAGGATGTGGTAAACTTATTGAAAGAATTACAACTATTAGAAGTTTGGGGTCTCTTGATCTTTGTAACAGTTTGAAACCAGTCGCAGAAAACTATCTTAATAAATTAAAAATAGATATAGGTAAAGTATCTATTTTGGGAGATTCGTCTGCTTCCATGGGAATAGCCATTAAAACTTCTGCTATAATTGGATGCGTTGTTTCTAATATTTGTAATGCAGACATAAGACTTTTTGATAAAGAGGATCGGAAACTTAATACTCCTAGAAATGTAAATGAAGTAATCGAATTAATAAATACTTTTCGAACAAGAGGAGCAACTGCACCTGTTGTATCTTTAGTCCCTTATTATAAAAATAAAGAAAAAGTAGATACTTTTATAGTGGTAACAGATGAAGAAGAAAATATTACATCTGAAGGAGATGGTTTTGGACCTTATAAAAAGGTTTATAAAGGAGATACGTTTACAGATTTATTCAAAAAATATTTAGAAGAAGTTAATAATAAAGTGAATTTAGTATATGTTTCATTTACTCAAAACGGTGTAGACGGTCAAATGGTCAAAGAGTTAAAAACTAAAATACCTGGATATGAAAGATTAATGGTATTCAAAGTAGACAAAAATAAACCTGATTTGACCAAAATAGATAAAATTATTAACTATATTAGTGAACTCAAATAGTGTTTTTATTTATGTTTTAACTTAAATAGTATCTATTTTTAATTTAATTAATAGATACTTAAAAATAAATATTTAAAATTGATTAAAATAATAATATTCTATTAAATCATTATGCATAGACAAGGTGTAGTTAAAGAAACATTAAATTTAAATAGGAAAGAAGAACTTCCCGAATTTCTTAAAAACTATTATAATAGAGTGGCAATTACTAGTAAAACTATAAAACAACCTTATTCATGTTCATCAAATCATGGCAATAAGAAATCATGCTCTATATGTAGTACTAAATCTAGATATAGAAAATCTTCAAGGTTTTATAAGAAAAAAAACTTGGTTGATAATAGTTACTAAAATATTGATCTTAATAATCTTTTATTAAAATATATAATAATATAACTAATGAGATTTGTATCTAATAATAGTGAGTTATTTTTAAAACTTGCCAATGACTATGTCATTAAAATTGGCAAACACTATGTAGTTCCAAAAAGGAAAAAAACTTATGTTTCATTTTCTTATAAAATAACTGAAGAAGAAAAAGAAAGATATGCATTTAGAATCAAAGGATCAAACAAACTTTTAACAGATCAAAATATGATTAAAGCATTTCAAAAAGTTAAATATATAGAAATCCCGATTGAGTATAACGATATCGAAATTTTATTAGAGGATCAAAGATTATTAATTGTGAAATGATTTTATTTATAAAAATTTATGAATAAAAAAGTCACTTGTTTAATAAATTAATTTATTTAACTATTTGCTTGAACTAGTTAAAGTAATTGGATTTTTACCTGCTTCTGCTACACTTCTTGTTAATTCTCTTTGTTGAGAAATTTCGTCTTTTAATGTTTCAATGGTTCCCATTAGAGATGCAATTTCTTTTGACTGTTGTTCAATTGTTGCTTTCATTTCAGCTGATGTACTTTTAAATTCTAACTCTTTGTATCGAAGGGCAATTTCTTTATCTCTCTTAAAATTAGTTTCCATTTCTTTTCTGGCATCTGCAATAGTTTTTTCCATTGTCTTATTAAGATTATCTAAATCTTTTTGAAGTTTATCATAGTCATTCTTTGATACATTAACTTCACCAAAATCTTTGACTACTTTGACAGCTTTGACATATTCATCATTTTCAAATTCTCTTTCCATGGAATCACGTTTTGTTATGAATTGTTTTTCAAGATCATAATTTAATTGCTCATATTTTTTTTCGAGATCATATTTCTGATTTTTATAATCTTTAATAATTTGATCTTGTTTAGAATAAAATTCTTGTTCTTTTTCTTTTATTTGATTATCTATATTTTTGAAAGATTCTTGTGAAAAAGATTTAAGATCTTCCATGGAAGTTACAAATTCGGTATGAACTTTAGTAGAATTTTCTAGTTTCTTAGATAGAGTGTCTATATGCCTTAAAAGTTCTACATTAAGATCTGAATGGCATTCCTCTTCTACAATCTCTTCAAGATTAACAACTTTTGTTTTATTCACTTGAGTCTTGGTTGATTTTTTTGATGTTGTTTTTTTACTCGACATAACTAAACTTATAAGATTCTCATAAGTTTAAGTAAAAATCATTTTTTTTATACTTATTTGAAATATTTTGATTCATATAAGACGATATTTTGATATATCAATATATTCAAGACCATTAAGGCGTAAAAATTGATTTAATAATTATTTTTATAAATATAAAGTTAAATGTCCAGAACCTATAAAGAATCTAATTATGAATCAGATGATAACTCCAATACTGATCATATAAACTTAAAAAGGAGTAAAGTTATGGAACTTAATTATGATGATATGATTTATGCTTTAGGAACTCAAATTCATTTTACATCTTGTGTAGCATCTCATACAATTGAAAAACTTATTATGGTATTTACACAAGTTATATCTAATAATATTCCTAAATTTGGAACAAGACTAGATGAGGGCCAATATATTGATATAGACTACATAGTTGATTCACCAGGTGGTTCAGTTACTGATGTATTAAAATTTGTAGATTTCTTAAATATGGCTAAAGAAAAACATCCATATTTTAGATTTAATTCTATTATCACAGGTCGTGCAGCTTCTGCCGGTACTATAATGTCAGTTGTTGCTCACAGAAGATATATTACTAAAAATGCTTTTGCGATGATTCATGAACTTGCAGCTGGAATCAATGGGAAATATTCCGATATGAAATCTCAAATATCTCTTTATGAAAAGATGCATCGTCGTCTTTTAGATATATATATCGATGGTAATTCCAAACTAAGTGAATCAAAATTAGAAGAACTTCTTAAATTGGATTCTTGGTTTACTGCACAAGAATACAAAGATCTTGGTTTTGTAGATGGAATTAGAGGAGAAGATGATTGTGTTGTTGTTAACTGAAATAATTTTTAATTAATCTTATCTACTTACTAAATTATAATGTTATTAAGCTCTTCATATTCTATATAAAAATTGAACTAAGTATTCAATAATTTTATTTATTATGTTAATAATTGCAAATAATAATATTTTTATTAAAGATGGCGAAGGAGTACAATTTTTAGAAGAATATTCGGGTGACTTTAAAGAAAAATATCCGAATATATTGAAAGATCTTGAATTGCCTTTTAATATTAAAGAAAACTTTACAAATATAAAAACTGACCAAGCTGAAATAATTTTTAATAAAGGTAAAATCCAAATTAAAGTTAAAAAAGGAACAGAAATAAATATAATAAATATAGAAAAAAAGAATAACACTTATATAACAACTAATCAACAGTTTATATGTACTGATACAAATCTACAAGATCTTCTTAAAGTTCTATTAAAAGGTTATACTATAGTGTAAATTAGATTCTAAATTATATTCTAAGTAGTACAAAAATAAAAAAAATAGATTAATGCAATTTGGTTGTGCATATATTTGACCATATAAGATTGTGATCTAGTTAGTAAAACTATATTAAACTATATTTATTATTGCTTTTTGCTCTTTTTATATTCATCTTTATTTTATGCTCTTTGTTCATATAGTTTTCTACATACTAGCTTATTTACACGCTATTTACTTA
>Ga0207920_1000196_pt1 | contig 9407 bp, 8 predicted proteins | sample DeeseametaMP0204_FD_184218 | JGI IMG/M metagenome (GOLD analysis project Ga0207920, IMG submission 184218) | Marine microbial communities from the Deep Atlantic Ocean - MP0204 (SPAdes) | ecosystem: Environmental > Aquatic > Marine > Oceanic | place: South of Cape Verde, Atlantic Ocean | collected... | reverse complement strand
AAAATCTTTGATCCAGAAAGAAGTAGATTTTAAAACTTGGATGAAAAAATAAGCTGAAGTTTTCACTTTAGCGCATAAAAAAAGCTTCTCAAACGAGAAGCTTTTTTTATTTGCTTAATCTTATATTATTCAGAAACAGCGATAGAATTAGAGTTTTGCCAAGTCGTTACATCGGCAATTTGATTTTCAGAGTAGTCAACTTCAACTAATTCATCATTTTTCCAGAAAAACCATTTTCCGGTTTTTACTCCATCTGCATAATTACCAATGGCTGTTTTTTCACCTTCAGCATTATACATAACCCATTCGCCGTGAAGTTTACCATCTTTGTAAGTTCCTACTTGTTGTACTTCACCGTTATCGTAATAATATGTTCCTTTTACTAAGTCACCTTTTTTCTCAAAATTTGGCTTTACTTCTTGTGCATTCATTCCTACTCCAAGTAATACCATCGCCATAAAAACTATCTTCTTCATCGTATTTTATTTAAAGTTAACTTAACAAATATAATAATTATTTACATTAAATCAATAATTACGTAACATTAAATTAACATTAGAAGTGCTTTTTATTGAAAATTAGCAAGTTAAATATGTAAAGAGAGTTAATATTCATCTATATTTTATCGTGATATTAGTAGAGCAAAACAGAAATACTTCTTATTTTTGCGCTCAAATTTGAACAGACAAACTATGTATAGATCACATACAAACGGAGAATTACGACTAAGTCATAAAGAAGAAATGGTGACTTTGGCCGGTTGGGTACAAAAAACAAGAGATAAAGGATTTATGATTTGGGTAGACCTTCGCGATCGCTACGGGATTACTCAACTTATTTTTGATGAAGAGCGTACTCCGGCAACTGTGATGGAAAAAGCAAAAAGCTTAGGCCGTGAGTTTGTGATCCAAATTAAAGGTAAAGTTATTGAGCGTGAATCTAAAAACGCTAATATTCCTACCGGTGATGTGGAGATTTTGGTAGAAGAATTAGAAGTGCTTAACCAAGCCTTAGTACCACCATTTACCATTGAAGACAAAACTGATGGAGGAGAAGACCTTCGTATGAAATATCGTTATTTAGATATTCGTAGAAATCCGGTAAAAAATAAATTGGTATTTCGTCACAAAGTAACGATGGAAGTAAGAAACTTCTTATCGAAGCAAGATTTTGTTGAAGTTGAAACGCCATATTTAATTAAATCTACTCCAGAAGGTGCGCGAGATTTTGTCGTGCCAAGTAGAATGAATGAAGGACAGTTTTACGCACTTCCGCAGTCACCACAAACCTTTAAGCAATTGTTGATGGTTGGCGGAATGGATAAATATTTCCAGATCGTAAAATGTTTTAGAGATGAAGATCTACGTGCAGATCGCCAGCCGGAATTTACACAGATTGACTGTGAAATGGCGTTTGTAGAGCAAGAAGATATTTTAGATACTTTTGAAGGTTTAACCCGTCATTTATTGAAAGAAATTAACGGAGTTGAGTTAGAGAAATTCCCTCGAATGACTTACGATGATGCCATGCGTAAGTATGGTAACGACAAACCTGATATTCGTTTTGGGATGGAGTTTGGTGAGTTAAACGAAGTGACCAAAAACAAAGACTTCAAAATTTTTAATGAAGCAGAATTAGTTGTTGGTATCGCCGTTCCTGGTGGCGCAAGCTATAGTAGAAAAGAGATCGATAAACTTATCGATTGGGTAAAGCGACCACAAGTAGGCGCTTTAGGGATGGTTTATGCAAAATACAATGAAGACGGAAGTTTTAAATCGTCGGTAGATAAATTTTACGATGAGGCAGATTTAAAAGCTTGGGCAGAAAAAACCAACGCAAAACCTGGCGATCTAATTTGTGTGCTTTCCGGTGACACAAATGAAGTTAGAGCGCAGTTAAGTGCTTTCCGTATGGAAATGGCAGAACGTTTAGGTTTAAGAGATCCTAAAACTTTTGCTCCGCTTTGGGTAGTAGATTTTCCATTATTGGAGTGGGATGAAGAAACTGAACGTTACCATGCGATGCACCACCCGTTTACTTCACCTAAAGTAGAAGATATTCCGCTATTGGCAACAGAACCGGGTAAAGTAAAGGCAAATGCTTACGATTTAGTATTGAATGGTAATGAAATTGGTGGTGGTTCTATTAGAATTCACGATAAAGCCACGCAAGCTACCATGTTCGATTACTTAGGTTTTTCTGAAGAAGAAGCAAAGGCACAATTTGGTTTCTTAATGGATGCTTTTCAATACGGAGCGCCACCACACGGAGGTTTAGCTTTTGGTTTAGACCGATTAGTAGCTATTTTAGGCGGACAAGAAACGATTAGAGATTTTATTGCTTTCCCTAAAAATAATGCGGGTAGAGATGTAATGATCGATGCGCCGGCAAAAATTGATGATGAGCAACTAAAAGAACTTCATCTAAAAGTTGAATTAGAATAAAAATTAAAAAATCCTGTGAAAACAGGATTTTTTTAGCCAAAAGAATAAGGTTATAAAGGTTGAATGATGAAGAAGAGAACACCTTTTACACGGTTTTTGATTTGGAGATATAAACATATTTCCAACAAGAACTTTGTTTATCTATTAAGTATTCTTGTAGGTTTAATTGCCGGGTTGTCTTCGGTAGCTTTAAAAAACATTACGCACTATATCGCTATGTTTTTTGAGCAAGGCGCGGTACACGATTATCATGTGTATTGGTATTTTATTTTTCCGTTCTTGGGCTTATTACTCGTTCTGTTGGTCAAGAAATTTGTTTTACGAAAAGATGTTGGTCACGGGATCCCGATGGCACTTTTTGCTATTTCTCAAAAAAACGGAAAGATGGATCGGCGTAATTTGATCAGTTCTTTACTTACCGCTCCGTTAACGGTTGGTTTTGGTGGTTCTGTAGGTTTAGAAGGTCCTTCTGTTGCAACGGGAGCATCTTTTGGCTCTAACATTGCGCGCATGTTTCATATGAATGCGCAAACCAGAAAACTATTGTTGGTTTGTGCCGCGGCGGGATCACTTTCAGCAATTTTTAAAGCGCCAATTGCAGCGATCTTATTTGCGATAGAAGTGTTTAGCTTAGATTTAACCTTTGCTTCCTTACTTCCGTTATTGATGGCTTCGGTCGCAGCTGTGGTGACCAGAATGTTTTTTATTGGGGAACAATATATTGTCGATTTTCATGCGATTCAGAAATTCGATATTCAGAATATTTTATTTTATTCAGCGTTAGGGGTAATTACGGCGATGGTTTCTATCTATTTTTCGAAAATTTATTTCACGACCGAGAATTACTTCCGCAGAATAAAAAATGATTATTTCAAAATCGTAATTGCCGGTTTTATTATTGGTTTACTTACGTTTTTGGTTCCGCCACTTTATGGGGAAGGTTTTACGTTTATGAATCGATTGATCGCTCAAGATTACGGTAGTGCTTTCGATGCTTTTCTTTATAAAGATATGCTGGGCAATAGTTGGGTAGTGATTGGTTTAATCTTAGGACTTATTTTGTTAAAACCCATCGCGACTTCGGTCACGTTAAGTGGTGGCGGAGTTGGTGGTGTTTTTGCTCCGGTTCTATTTTTAGGAGCGGTTACCGGTAGTTTTTTTGTGAATTTGTCTAGACAACTAGGCTTTACGCTTTCTTCAGAAAACTTTACGATGGTTGGGATGGCCGGTTTAATGGCGGGAGTTTTACAAGCGCCGATGACGGCAATTTTCTTGATCGCAGAAATTACAGGCGGTTATCAGTTGTTTGTTCCGTTAATGATCACGGTGACGATTTCATTTTTGCTATCGAAAGCTAATTCAGATTATAATATTTATACGAAAGAATTAAAAGACCAAAACGCGCTGTTAACACACGATAAAGATCAAGCGGTACTTACACTTTTGAAGTTAGACCGAATTATTGAAACGAATTTTATTAGTGTAAAACCTAAAATGACGTTGAAAGAAATGTTGCACCAAGCGGTCGTGAAATCGAAACGAAATCTTTTTCCCGTGCTTAACGATGAAGATGAATTGGTAGGCGTTCTTACCTTAGACGATATTCGGGAAATTATGTTTAATACCGAATTGCAGGAAACCATGTTGGTCGAATTTTTGATGCATGATGCTCCAGATTACATTCATTACGGGCAAGATAGTATGCAACAAGTAATGAATAAATTTCAGAATACCGGTGCGTGGAATTTACCTGTGATTAAAGATGGGAAATACGTAGGCTTTGTTTCAAAATCTAAAATGCTTACCGCTTACCGAAGAAAATTAATTTCATATTAAAAAAATTAGTGATGCGATACGTGATTTTAACCTTGTTTATCTTGATTGTTTTAGCAATTGGTACAGGATTTTATTTTAGAATTTTTGAAGAAGATATAAAAACCGGAGATATCATTATCGGGATTTCTGTTTTAGTAAGTTGCTTTATTTTAATGCCGCTTTTTATTTACCATCGCTGGAAAGGAAAAAAATTACAAGACTATACCTTAAGCCCTGAAAACATTAAAAAGATGAAAGATAAGGGGTTATATTAATGATAAGCTATTATTAATTTTTTAAATATCTTGAAGAAAAACAGCTTTAAATCATTTTTTTATCTGTACGTTTGTATCTATTATTAATTATTTATTTACAATGGAAGGTACAGTTAAATTTTTCAACGAATCTAAAGGATACGGATTCATTACTAACGACGACACAGGAAAAGACATTTTCGTACACGTTACCGGTTTAAACGGTGAAACAATCAACGAAGGTGACAAAGTGGAGTACGTTGAAGCAGAAGGAAGAAAAGGATTAACTGCCACTCAGGTGACAGTAATCTACGAATAATATATAAGTTATTATTTTTAGTTTTTTTCTAAACCCCGCTAAATTTTAGCGGGGTTTTTTCATTTTATTGTAGCGACGGAGTGTTTAGCGTCACCAACATTTTCTTATTTTTCGCATAGTCTGTAGAAAAAGTTTCACTTTCTTTATAAGTATCTTCTAGCGAGTCGTAATAAGAAATATTTTCTTCAAGCAGTTTTTTAGTAGTATTCATATCATTTTTTGCCGCATAAACCTGTGCTAAAAAATAATTGAATTTATAGTACTCAATTTTATCTTTCATACTTTCTGAAGCTTGACCTCTTAAAGAACTTTTATAACTTTCACATTCTTGCATAATGTGATCTCCATCGGCATTTTTATTTTGCAAGTAGAACACTTTTGCGGTTAGCCCTAAAATCTTTCCGTTTTTTTCTGAAGGATTTGATCGATAGGCAATTTTTGCTTCATCATATAACGGCTTAATAAATTCTTCTGCAGCTAAGTAATTTTTATGCTCAACACAATTCTGGTATGCACTCATTCTTAGTTCTTCTAATTCATCTTTTTCAAAAAAATCGGCACAAACTAAAGCATCTTGAGTTGAAGAAATGTAATTATCTAGTCGGTTATTTTCAAGTTCTTGGGTAATGTAATCCTTATAAAACTTGTTTACATACCAATCTTCAGATTGTAAAGCATCTTCTGTAATTAAAGATTTTGTGTAAGTGGTATCTAATACTCGGTTTTTAATCACTTGGTAAGTATAATCGCTAATGTTGTCTTTTCTAATAATGTCATCTAAATAGAAATCGTAAATGTCTTCGATTTTTAGGTATTCGAAATCACTGTTTACATTTCCTTCTTTATACATAGAATAGCTAATGTGGTAGTAATCTTTATCTTCTTTCGTTTTTACCTGATATTCAGTAACTCCAATTTTATTTCTGTCTAAAGTTTTATACTTATCATTTTCGATGGTATTAAAAGTAGTGTCGTTCTCGTCTTTTACGTAATCGTAATCTTTCAAAAATGTTTTAGCAATAAAGCTCTTATTGTCATATTTCACTTTTTTAATAAGTCCTTTAGATAGATTATCGGTTAATTGATATAATTGAAATGAACTTTTAAGTCGGTCGTTTTGATCGTAAGTATAAGTGATGGTCGATTTGTCTCCTTCAGCAACTTCAGAAGTAACATCATAAATCTCTAATTTTTCACTTTTTAATGGTAAGTATTTGTTTTTTGTTTCTTCAACTAACTCGATATTATAAATGGGTTTTTCTTGGGTAAAACTCATTTGTTTTTCAAAAATAGAAATCAATTCGTCGTTTTCGTAGATGTAATGTTTAGTAACATCAAGCTTATTTCCGTAGCTGGTTTCAACAGTTTTTATATAACCGTTAGGATAATAATCTACAACCTGTTTAAAGTTATTATTGGGTTCTCCTTTTTTATCGGTTTGCACATTAACCATTTGCTTAACCGGTTTGTTGTTGTAAGATTTCCAATTGTTTTGGCCATAAGTTATTCCTGCAAAAAAGAATACATAAAGTACTAATAAGCTCTTCATAATCAATAGTATTAGTTAAAAATCAACATTACTTCTTTACTAATTTACAAGAGCAGTTGCTATAAAGAGCTAAATTTCAATGGGTTTGGCAAAAGTTTAGTATCGATTCTTAAAGTAAACCATATTTCAACTAAAAAAAATGTAAATTTATAAGGTCTTCTTAACTAAATATTTAACGAATGCAGAAAACGTGCTTAGAATGTGGCGAGCAACTTAAAGGTCGGGCAGATAAAAAGTTTTGTAGCGATTACTGTCGTAATGCTTATAATAATAAGTTGAATAAAGACAGCAAAAATCTAATTAGAAATACCAATAACAGATTACGTAAAAACTACCGAATTTTAGAAGAGCTTAACCCCAACGGAAAATCGAAAGCCACCAAATCGCAATTGTTAAGTAAAGACTTTAGTTTTGATTTGATCACGAGTATTTACACCACAAAAAAAGGAACCGTTTACTATTTTGTTTACGATCAAGGCTATCTTCCGTTAGAGAATGATTATTTTGCTTTGGTGAAAAAATTAGATTAGCACTATGAAAAGCTTTATTTCTAAACTATTAGTTTTAGTGACTTTGGGAGTTTTAGTTTGGGTGAGTTTTTACACCTTAATGCCCGATGCAGAAGAGTTTTCTGAAGAGAATCCGCTTGGTTTTTCTATCGAACGTGCTAACGAACACGTGAAAAAAATAAGTGAAAAGCCGCACTCAATTGGTACTAAAGCGCATAGCGAAGTAAGAAATTACATCGTACAGCAATTGCAACAAATGGACTTGCAAGTACAAACGCAAAAAGGCTATACACTAAATAGTGAGGGAGTTTTTACCGTCCCCGAAAATATAATTACCAAAATACCGGGTAGCGATCCTTCAGTGAAGAACGATCTTATGGTGATGACGCATTATGATAGTGCAGTACATTCTTCATTTGGAGCGAGTGATGCCGGTTCTGGTGTGGCGACAATTTTAGAAACGATTCGCGTTTTTTTAAAGGAAGAAATTCCACATAAAAATAACATCATTATTTGTTTTACCGATGCAGAAGAAATTGGGCTAAATGGCGCTAATCTTTTTGTAGAAGAACATCCTTGGGCAGAAAATATTGGGTTGGTACTTAATTTTGAAGCACGCGGCAGCGGCGGACCTTCAAACACCATTTTAGAAACCAATGCCGGGAATAGTAAACTTATCAAAGCTTTTTCTAAAGCCAACTCAGAATACCCGATGGCAACTTCGCTCATGTATTCGGTTTATAAAAAATTACCCAACGATACCGACGCCACAATTTTACGGGAGCAAAAAGACATCCCGAGTTTCTTTTTTGCGTTTATCGACGACCATTATGATTACCATACTGCTAACGATACCTTCAAAAATCTAGATCAAAATTCGTTAGCGCATCAAGCCAGTTATTTAACGGCTTTAATGCCATATTTTGCGAACGCAAATCTTACCAAACTCAAATCTGAAAACGAATCGGTTTATTTCAATTTTCCCGGTTTAGGAATGTTGTATTATTCCTATTCATTTATTATTCCTTTATTGGTGCTCGCTTGGGTATTGTTTGTAGCTATCAGTATTTATGCTATTAGAAAGAAAACCTTTACCGCATTTTCGTTAGTTAAAAACATCGTGTGGTTTATAGTGATCTTGTTTATTGCTGCAATTGTGGTCTATTTCGGGTACCAATTTGTTTACCGGCAATATCCGGAATATGCCGATAATCTTAACGGTTTTACCAGTAATGGTCACTATTATATTCTAGCATTTGTCGCCATAACTTTAGCGATCGCCTTTCTATTTTATCGCGCAATTTACAGTGGTAAAGAGTTAGAACGTAGCGTGCCTGCGCCACTTTTTGTGTGGTTGCTTATCAATACCGTGGTAGCCATTGCTTTTAAAGGAGCAGCTTATTTTATTTGGCCGGTCTTTTTTGGGTTATTCAATTATTATTTAATTATCAGAAAAAACCGACCTAACCTTTGGGTGCTTTTATTTTTCAGTATTCCGGCGGTGTTCTTGTTTGCGCCGCTTATTCAATTTTTCCCGGTAGGTTTAGGGTTAAAAATGCTGGTAATTAGCAGTGTGTTTTCTGTGTTATTGTTAGGCTTGTTAATGCCTATATTCATTCATTACAAGAAAATACATTGGTTGGGTGTTTTATGTTTGATTATCGCTTCGGTAAGTTTGCTAATGGCACATAATAATGCCGAATTTTCAAATGAAAATCAAAAACCAAATAGCTTACTTTATTTGTTAGATGTCGATAAAAAGGAAGCCTGGTGGGTAACGTATGATGAATATTTAGATGAATTTACTTCGGAATATTTTACAGATGAAACTGAGGTTGCAGAGGATGTGATTTTCCATAGCAAATATAATTCTGCATTTACTCAACAAAGCAAAGCTGAAGTAAAACCCATTGCTGAAGCTGTTATGTTGATGGAAGAAGATACTACTTTTCAGAAAAATGAAAGAGATAAGTTTACCCTGAAAATCGCTCCGCAACGAAAAATTAACCGAATGGAAATTTTTGCCGATCAGCAGGTGAATTTCTTCAATTTTAAAGTGAATGGCAAAACGGCTCCTTCCGCAGAAAAAAATGTCTTTTATCAAAATCGCAAAACCGAAAAATTGCTAACTTACTACGCGATAGATCGTGATACCTTACGCTTAGATTTTGAGTTGAAAAAAGGAGAACAATTTGAGCTGAAAGTTTACGAAGCGAGTAACGATTTGTTAGAAAATAAAAACTTTACGATTACACCACGAACTGAAAATATGATGCCGAAACCTTTTGTGTTGAACGATGCGATCATTACTAAACAAACATTAACGATAAAAGCTGATTAAGATGAAATTCTTTAGTTTAGAGCATAGAATGAAAAACAAGTGGAGGTATGTTTTAACAGGAACATTATTTTTATCTTTAACGAATACATTCTTTGTCGAATTACTTCAAGCTGATTGGAGTTTTGAAAATTTTAAACCTGCGCGAATAATTTTTCTTTTTTTGGTTTTTACTTTAT
>Ga0207920_1000195_pt1 | contig 9449 bp, 9 predicted proteins | sample DeeseametaMP0204_FD_184218 | JGI IMG/M metagenome (GOLD analysis project Ga0207920, IMG submission 184218) | Marine microbial communities from the Deep Atlantic Ocean - MP0204 (SPAdes) | ecosystem: Environmental > Aquatic > Marine > Oceanic | place: South of Cape Verde, Atlantic Ocean | collected... | reverse complement strand
TTATCAACGGTTTCTGTTTTCACTATGGGCGATAACGAGGCATCTGGAGTGTCGGCGAGAAACTGCTGTATTTGCGCCATGTTCTCTTTTGGCAAAATAGAACATGTCGCATAAAGCAGCGTGCCGCCTGGCTTTAATAGACCCCACAATGTTTCTAATATGCGCCGTTGAAGCTGTGCTAAATTGTCGATGTCATTGGCTTTTCGAAGCCAGCGAATATCAGGGTGACGTCGAATCACGCCGGTAGCAGAACAGGGGGCATCCAGTAATATTCTGTCGAAGGGCTTTCCGTCCCACCAAGTTTCTGGGTTAGCAGCATCACCCTGTTTAATATCGACAGTGTGCTTAAGGCGAGTCATGTTTTCTTCTACCCGTTTTAGGCGGGTAGCATCAGCATCAAGCGCTAATACGTACTGTGTATCAGGTGCTGACTCAACAATATGCCCTGTTTTTCCGCCAGGTGCTGCGCAACAGTCTAGAATGCGTTCGTTCGCTTGAGGCTTTAGGTAATGCGCAGCTAATTGCGCTGCCCCATCTTGTACCGCAAAGTGACCTTTTTCAAAACCAGGCAGGGCAGTAATGTCTTCTCGCTTAGTCAGAATTACGGCATCAGCATGGTTTGCGCTAAGGGTATATTCAACCCCTGCTTTATCTAACGCCTGAGTAAATGCTACCAACGATGTTTGCAACTTATTTACGCGAAGCCAAATGGGGGCCATGGCATTCGTTTCGTTACGAACCTGCTCGGCGTCGTCACCATAGGCGTTCTCTATTGCCTTAAACAACCACTTTGGTAAGCCGCTGTTTATGATGGCGTCGTCTACAGGTTTGCCTGCAAGGTTTTCTCGCTGAAAATTACGCAGTACCGCATTAACTAACCCTTTTAACCCTGCGGCATTTAAATAAGATGCTGCGGCGACGGTTTCGCCAACGGCGGCGTGGTTGCTAACACGGGAAAAATTAAGCTGGTACAAACCAAGAAGAATAAGATGTTCTATGACTTTTTTGTTGCCTTTTAGAGGCCTATCCAACAAAGAGCGCAGCCAGTGCTGTAAAAGGGGAAGGCGACGCATTACCCCTAGTGACATCTCTTGAATCCATGCGTTATCTTTGGCGTTGTGTCTGCGCTGAACGCGCTCTAAGCACTCACGAGATGACTTGCCTTGTTCTAAAATTTGGTAGATGACCCACGCGCAATCTGCGCGCAGGTTCTTTTGTTTGGGAAGGGGTAATGGTTTCACGTTTAGTCCGCTTGTGTCAGACAACGGCCCACTTCAAACCACGTTTGGCGAGCATTGATAACGTCTGACGCTGGAAGCGCCTTTTTACCTGGAATTTGAAGTGATGTTATGCAAAGCGCATCGCGCCCTGTAGCGATAGTAATGCCTTCTTTATTGGCACCGATTACCGTACCTGGCGTTACATTTTTATTTAACGGAACAACGTTAGCAGACCATACCTTTACATTCTGATCTTCGACCTGCATCCACGCTACAGGCCAAGGATTGAAGGCGCGGATATTTCGCTCTATTTGCTCAGCATCATCTGCCCAATTGATAAGGGCTTCTTCTTTTGATAGCTTTTTCGCGTAGGTCGCTTGAGAGTCGTCTTGTTTGGTGGGCGTGTAACGATCAAATTCATTAACGACCTCAACCAACGCTTGTGGTCCTAGCTCTGCTAGCTTTTCATATAAGGTGGCGCTGGTATCTTCAGAGGTAATAGGTAATGTTGCTATGTGAAGCATGTCACCCGTATCTAAACCTTCGTCCATTTGCATTATGGTTACGCCGGTCTCAGCGTCACCCGCCCAGATTGAACGCTGTATTGGTGCCGCGCCTCGCCACTTAGGCAGAATAGAGCCGTGCACGTTAATGCACCCTAGCTTAGGTGCATTTAACACCGCGGTAGGCAGTATCAGTCCGTAAGCGACAACTACCATTAAATCGGCATTGAGCGAGGCTAATTCTTCCTGAGCGTCTTGAGCTTTAAGCGACTGAGGCTGGTAAACTGGAATGGCGTTTTCTTCTGCTAATACTTTAACCGGACTGGCGGTAAGCTTTTTACCTCGCCCTGCGGGTCTATCAGGCTGAGTGTAAACAGCAATGACTTCGTGCTCGCTCTCGAGTAACGCTGATAGATGTTTAGCTGCAAAATCCGGAGTACCGGCAAAAATCACTTTCAATGGAGTTGTCACGTTATTCCTTAGGCTTTTGCAGCAAGACGCGCTTCTTTCTCAAGCTTTTTACGAATACGTTGGCGCTTAAGCGGTGAAAGGTAATCAATAAACAATTTGCCTTTTAGATGATCCAGCTCGTGCTGAATACAAATCGCTAACAAACCTTCTGCATCCAACTCAAAGCTTTCGCCATTCTGATCTAGCGCTTTTACGGTAATTGATTCGGCGCGCTCAACTTTCGCGTAATTACCCGGCACTGATAAACAGCCTTCTTCGCTAATCGTGGAGCCATCTTTACGAATGATTTCAGGGTTAATAAATACGCGTGGCTCGTTTTGATCTTCCGATACGTCCATTACAACAACTTGAACGTGGCGGTTAACTTGCGTTGCAGCAAGGCCAATACCGTTCTCGTCTTTCATGGTTTCGAACATGTCCGATACCAATTGTTTAATTTCGTCGTTAACCTCTTCAACCGGCTTAGCTACCGTGCGAAGACGTTCATCAGGAAAACTTAATACGTCTAAAATTGCCATTTCTCGCTTACTTCACCTTTTCGCTGTATAAATTCATATACGATCTAATTGCCAGCACACTTTACAGTGCTTATTAAGTTACTATTCTAACGTATATCGGGCTGTTTCGTGCAGTTTTTTACCGAAACCCTATTAGAATACCTAGTTATGCCGATATAGTGCTATTGTCTGAAAAATCAACAATGAGTGACAGTGAATAATTTGCAGGTGGTTAATTTGAAAAAGCGATTGATTTACGCGCGTCGTGCAGCATTGTTTATCTTAGGTGTACTGCTTTCTTTGCCTACCTTTGCGCTGCAGCTAAAAGAGAGCGCGCCAGAAACCTACACAGTAAAGCGTGGGGACACGCTATGGGCAATCGCTAACGTTTTTCTCAATGAGCCTTGGCTCTGGCCTGAATTATGGCGAACCAACACCCAAATCGACAATCCACACCTTATTTACCCGGGCGATGTTATCGTCGTTGGGTATGTTGATGGGCAGCCTGTATTAAGTGTAAAGCGCGACAAGCCTTCCTATAAGCTTTCTCCGGCTACCGATAAGCGAGTAAAACCGAAGCCTGTTGATGTGTTGTCGTGGACAACTATCTCTCCATTCATTAGGCAACATATGCTGCTAGACGAGGAAAGCTATGCTTCGCTACCTAAATTGCTGGGTAATCAGGATGGAAACGTAAGGTTTGCGTCTGATGATTTTGTGTTAAGCCAGCAACAATTCAGTACCGACGATCAGTACAGAGTAGTAAGAAAGCACGCTACGATTAGAAATCTTGATGGGGAAATCCTTGGTATTCAAGTTACCCATGTTTCAACAGCTTCACTAGTGGAAAAAGATGAAGGTAGCAACACGATGTTGCTTTTCATCGACGATGCGAACCAAGAAGCTAAGCGCGGTGATAAGTTAATGGCGGGTGGATTTGAACATCCTGAAGGCTTTGAACTTGTTCCGGCTACTTCGCAGCGAGGCGCAATAGTTGGAGATTTGCATGATCACGATTTACTTGGCAAATACGACGTTGTCATTCTTGATTTAGGCAGTATGGAAGTAGCGCCAGGTACGGTCCTGGGGCTTTACTCACAAGGTCCAGCCATTATTGACGAAGAAAGTCCACGCTATGTAGATGAACCCGGCGCTAACACTGGTGGTGAGTGGTTTATCGATACAGTATCGCAACCCGCGCTTAAAGTAGGTGAAGTTGTTGTGTTTAAAACATTTGATGCGGCAAGTTACGGATTAATAACGCGAGCGAACAAAGGGATAAAGCGCGGCTTTATTGTCGCAAAGCCCTAAGCGTTGCATGGTTCATTGTCGCTCGCATTAGGAGCGATAATGGCACCACAATCTTCTCAGTTAGACAGCGAAACATTAGCATGGATAGCGCTGGCTTCCGCTCAGCGTGTTTCACCTAAACTATGGCTACAGGCTCTCGAAAAATATCAACTTTCTACTGTCGATTTAGGCAGCAACACGTCTTCGCTGCCTAACGAGGTTAAACAACTCACCAACAACATTTCACCGCCTCTTATTGATGCAGCAATAAACTGGCTGCAAGCGAGCGACAATAGACACATCGTGCCGTTGTCATCGCCTCACTATCCAGAATTACTTAAGCAATTGGATAGTCCGCCCCTCGCGCTATTTGCCACGGGAAACAAAGCGCTATTTCAAAAACCACAGATTGCTATAGTGGGAAGCAGAAGGGCCAGCCTTCAGGGTAAGCGTACCGCAACCGACATTGCTTATGGGTTATCTAGTAGCGGAGTTGTAGTGACGAGCGGCCTTGCCATGGGCATTGATAGCGCCGCACACCAAGGCGCCCTGTCTGGTAGCACCGGAACCATTGCGGTAATGGGTACGGGACCTGAAAAGGTATATCCGGCTAAAAATAGTAAGCTCTATGAAGCTATCAACAATGACGGAGGTGTCACCGTTACAGAGTTTTTTCCGGGGCAGGGACCTAAGCCTTGGCATTTTCCAAGGCGAAATCGAATTATCGCAGCGTTATCCCTTGGAACCTTAGTGGTAGAGGCAAAAATTAAGAGTGGCACCTTGATAACTGCGAATTTGGCCGCAGATATGGGGCGAGAAGTATTCGCTGTGCCAGGCAATATCGCTAACGCTTACGCTGAAGGTTGCCACTGGTTAATCCAACAGGGCGCCAAATTAGTAACAAATATAAGCGATATTCTCGATGAAGTTGGCGTTCAGCCTGAACAACTAGGCTTGAATGTTGACGAGCAAAACGAAAAAAGTACAGCGAATAGCTTGGCAACCGATAAATTATTAGCTAGTGTGGATTATGACATCACCGCTATTGATGTCATAGCCCAGCGCAATGCCATATCTGTATCGCAAGCAATGGCATCATTATTAGAATATGAGTTGCGTGGTTTAGTGGCCGCTGTCCCTGGTGGTTACGTTAAATTGAGGGGAAAATAATATGTTCGATATCCTCATGTATCTGTTTGAAAACTTCATTCACAGTGAAACGGAAATTCGTGTTGACCAAGACGAGTTAACGGAAGAGCTTGTGCGCGCAGGATTTCATCACGATGAGATTTATAAAGCCCTCGCATGGTTAGAAAAGTTAGCGGCACTGCAAGAGACGGACATCAAACCGTACTTTTGCAAAGGTATTAGCACTAGCTTAAGCCGTATTTACACGCATGAAGAACAAATGCGTTTAGATGTGGAATGTCGCGGTTTTCTTATGTTCTTAGAACAGGTTAATGTGTTGGATGCCTCCACACGCGAAATGGTTATAGATCGCGTTATGGAAATTGATTCCAATGAATTTTGCTTGGAAGACCTGAAGTGGGTTGTGCTAATGGTACTATTCAACGTACCTGGCAAAGAGAAAGCCTACGCACAAATGGAAGATCTTTTGTTCGAAGAGCCAGATGGTGTTCTGCATTAATGCAGTTGTAGTCACTGGTATTTGAATCTTTACTTAAAAATGCGCTGTGAAATTGCAGCGCGTTTAAGGCCTTAACGTCCAATACATGTCTAAAATAGACCATTCACTCTTTTCAGCGCACGAGCATGCTCTCGATGATAATTTCGGAGATTGCCCCGAGTGCGGTAAACCTCTTCATATAAAGAACAGTAAATCCGGCCCTTTTATCGGGTGTACGGGCTATCCGGAATGTAGCTTTAGTAAGCCACTTCACGATAAACAAACCACCATACTGAAAACCTTAGACGGTGTAGCCTGCCCTGAATGCGCATCCGACTTAGCCATAAAGAAAGGGCGGTTTGGCATGTTTATCGGCTGTACCAATTTTCCTTCATGCCATCACATAGAGCCCATTAAAGAAAAAGAAGATACTTTGGTGGATTGTCCAAAGTGTAAGAAAGGGCATCTAATCTCGCGTACTAACAAATACGGCAAACAGTTTTTTGCGTGCAACATTATCCACAATGTCGATATGTGCTAAATTTCACGCCGGTTAATGAAAGCTGCCCAGATTGCGGTTGGGGAGTATTGATAGATAAAAAGGGGCAGTTACAGTGTCCTCAGCCTAGTTGTGGCTTTAAAAAGTAATTATACGAACAACTAAACGAAGAACTATACGTAGAGATTAAAACCATGTCTGATATCCAAAATGGGAACGTAAACACGTTTACCCCCGTTGAGGCTAACTCACCTGAAGTAGACCCTGTTGTTGCCGCATTCCAAGCTGGCAGTTTAATCGTTTATCCAACCGAAGCGGTAATGGGCATCGGATGTGACCCCGACAATGAAGCCGCTGTAAATGCGCTGTTAGAGATAAAACAGCGACCGGTAGAAAAGGGCGTGATCTTGATTGCTGCAAACTACAGTCAGCTACTGCCTTATGTTAACGATAACGCCATTCGCCCTGACAGACGCACCGATATTTTTTCGAGCTGGCCAGGCCCTAATACTTGGCTATTACCTAAGTCGTCATCTGCGCCAGTTTGGTTAACCGGCAAGCATAGTAAAATAGCGGTGCGCGTAACTAATCACCCTGTAGTAGTGGAATTGTGCAACAAGTTAGGTAAACCGTTAGTTTCTACAAGCGCTAACCTGACCGGCCAACCGCCAGCCATCACCACTGAAGAGGCAAAAGCCGTATTCGCTGATTCCGTCTTCTATGTCGAAGGGGAAGTAGGCGGTGCAACTAAACCCAGTACCATTCGCGATGGTGACACAGCAGAGGTAATAAGAGCATGACATCAGCAGAATTACTGGACGGTAAAAATGCCGCTGAAGTAATAGAACAAGTAAAAAGCTATTTACTAGGGCTGCAAGACACCATTTGCCAAACACTTGAACTTGCCGATGGTAAGGGCCAGTTTGTTGAAGACAGCTGGCAGCGAGAAGAAGGTGGCGGTGGCCGTTCTCGAGTACTAAAAAATGGTGCGGTGATTGAACAAGGCGGCGTTAACTTTTCTCATGTGTTTGGCAGTCAAATGCCGGCTTCAGCAACGGCTAATCGGCCTGAATTAGCAGGAAGAAACTTTCAGGCTATGGGTGTATCACTCGTTATTCATCCACATAACCCGTATATCCCCACGTCACACGCTAATGTTCGCTTTTTCATTGCAGAAAAAGAGGGCGAAGCACCTATCTGGTGGTTTGGCGGTGGCTTCGACTTAACGCCATTCTATCCGTTTAAAGATGACGTTGTACACTGGCATGATACCGCTAAAAAATTATGTAAGCCGTTTGGCGATGATGTCTACCCTAAGTATAAAAAGTGGTGCGACGACTACTTTTACTTAAAGCATCGCAATGAAACCCGCGGAGTGGGCGGTTTATTCTTCGACGACCTGAATGAATGGGGCTTTGAACAGTCATTTGCATTTATGCAGGCTGTTGGTAATGGCTTCATCGATGCTTACGTTCCTATTGTTGAACGTCGTAAGCAAACCGATTTCGGCGAAAGAGAGCGTGATTTCCAACTTTACCGCCGGGGCCGCTACGTTGAGTTTAACCTTGTATTCGACCGAGGCACTTTATTTGGACTGCAAACCGGCGGGCGTACGGAATCAATTCTAATGTCGATGCCGCCGCTCGCGCGCTGGGAGTATTGTTATACACCTGCACCGGGTAGCGCCGAAGCCAAGCTGACAGACTGGTTAAAACCTACTGATTGGTGATTAATTATTAAATAAGGCTCCGCTTAAATCCTTACGCGGACCGCCGATAGCAGCTTTCATCTTTAATGACTAAAAAACGCCGTATTAATGTTAATGCGGCGTTTTTTTGATCTACATCAAGGTGGAATATCATCTGTGTTTCAGTGAGTTATCAAACTTGCGCTGGATCAATGTTTCTCTTAACCACAGGCGTAAAGTATCGCCATCTTAGTTAAACACAAAAGAGACACATCATGCGCAAACACTTTTTATCTGCATCTGCACTTTGCCTTACACTTGCTGCACTCTCACCTTTAGCTAGCGCTCACCAACAGGGCGACTGGATTGTTCGTGGCGGTCTTACTACCGTTGCTCCTGACGAATCGACTTCTAACATCGTCGCGGGTGGCAATGATCTTGGCGTGGCCCTGAATATCGATAACGATACCCAACTAGGTTTAAACGTAGCGTACTTTATTACTGACAACATTAATATTGAGCTACTTGCTGCAACGCCTTTTAAGCACGACGTTAACTTTTCCGTTGCAGATCCTCTAGGTACGGGTAATCAGCTTGGTGAAGTCACGCATCTTCCTCCTACGCTTACCGCAAACTACTACTTTAATGATGCTGGCTCTGCGTTTCAGCCATACATTGGTGCAGGTATCAACTATACCTTTATCTTTGATGAAGAGTTTACAGGTGCGAATGAAACAGCTGGCTTAAGCGACCTATCGCTTGATAATTCATTTGGCTTATCAGCACAGGTGGGAATGGATTACCAAATTGATACCAAATGGCATGTTAATGCATCGGTTCGATTTATTGATATAGATACCGAAGCAACCTTTAAAGTGGGTGATGCTGCTGGAAAGGTAAGTGATATTGAAATAGATCCTTGGGTGTATACCTTATCGGTGGGTTATACATTCTAATTCTTAGTTTCACGCCTTATTAACTATTAGGCTTTCACAATTGCACTACTCTATGCGCCATAAAGAGCGTAGACAGTAACAGGGGAGTTGCGCGTTAAAAGGTTAATCCTTTCAACGCGCTTTTTTATTTCGTATTCACCATGTGATTGGCAAGTTGATCAAGAGCGTCTATTAACTGTTGAGCTAAGGAGATATCTTCAACCGTTTTAAACATGGCTTTGCGCATGCAATACATCCATTGAGCTTTTAACTCTGGTGTTACAGTGTAGGGAAGGTGGCGTGCACGCAGACGCGGGTGGCCAAACTGCTGCTGATAATCATCGGGTCCTCCAAGCCATAAACTTAAATATAAGAAGAACACGTGGCGAATTCTGTCTAATGGCTGGGGGTGAATAGCTAGTAGTTCATTGGCTAGTGGGTCGGTTTCCATTATGTCGTAAAACATATTTGCCAATTCCCGTACTTTCTCCTCTCCACCTATACGTTCATATGGTGTACTCTGCAAAGTACGATTGTCGCCTTTCTTCTTTATATTAAATAAGTCTCGTATTCCCATGAAAAAATTCGCTGTATTCGGAAATCCTATTGCACAGAGTTTATCACCAACTATCCATCAAATGTTTGCTGAACAAGTGGAAGAAGAGATTTCTTATGAAAAGATACTTGCGCCAGTAGACGGTTTTGTAGATGCCGCCAAGG
>Ga0207920_1000164_pt1 | contig 10261 bp, 11 predicted proteins | sample DeeseametaMP0204_FD_184218 | JGI IMG/M metagenome (GOLD analysis project Ga0207920, IMG submission 184218) | Marine microbial communities from the Deep Atlantic Ocean - MP0204 (SPAdes) | ecosystem: Environmental > Aquatic > Marine > Oceanic | place: South of Cape Verde, Atlantic Ocean... | reverse complement strand
AAATTATTTAGATGAAGATGATGATGGTGACGGCGTAATTACCAGATACGAAGATCTAAATGCATTAGATAACAGTAATATCATTTTAAACCCAACTGACGATTTAAATAACAGTGGTGTTCCGTTATACTTAGACGACAGTTCTACGACAGAATTAGTGATCGATCAATACAGAAATGTAACACTCAACAGAACCTATAGAACTATTGTTATTGCAAACGACATTACGCTCAACAATAATAATAGTGATGAGCAAATTACAGTTGAAACTTTAGTGTTAGGTAGGTTTGATGTAACGATCACCCAAGTGTTGGAGGTTAACTAGGTTTAGCTGTTTTGGTAAATATAGACTTCGGTTGCCCCTGCACCGTATTCGCTAAAACTGGCTTCATAAAAGTTTACATTATTGTAGCGACTTAAGAGCGTTTCTAACTCTGCTTTTAAAACCCCTTGACCGACTCCGTGAATAAATACAACTTTTTGGATGCGTTTACGAATGGCAAACTCTAACTGACTTCGAGCTGTATCTAGCTGAAGATTTAGCATCTCGAAATTCGTCATATTTTTAGTAGAATTTGTTAAATGATGAATATGCAAATCTACTTCCATTGGTGGGATAGATTTTTGCCTTTTAGTGCTTTTTCTTTTTTTGGAATTAGAAGAAGTTTCTTTAACAATTACATCTTGAAGAGCAGATCTATCTACTTCTATAGTTTCATCGAAATGGCTGACTAATTCATTAGGTAAAAACGTTAATTCAAAACCATCTTCCGTTTCAATAGAAATTCGACCATCACTTTCAAATCCTTTTACCGTACCCGAAATATCATCGTCAAGCACCTCTACCCAATCGCCAATATTAAAACTACTCATTAGATTCATCTTTTTTATTATCGTCTACCCAAACTCTGGTTGCTCTAAATAAACCAATCATTAAAAAAATGATCCCTACAATTTTAAAATAAACACTTGACTGTTCGTTAATCATAGTGTAAACTAGTAGCACTCCGCCAATTAAAATTAATAGAGTTGAAAAAAGTTGTTTCTTGGTACTCATAAAAAGTATAGCTAATAAAATGTTATAAAAACCTTATATTCAGGTTTTTTTTATGTACTTTAATACAAAAGTATTACTTTTGACTAAAATTTGCGCATATGAAAAACTTATATCTTTTTCTATTTTTATTAGTTGCTACTTCTGGTTTTGCTCAATTATCGGTAAGACCTTCTGGTTCAACTGATAATTATATGTACGTTCAAGGGACAGTACTTTATGTTGGAGACGATATTGCTTTAACAAGAAATAGCGATACTGATATCGCAAGTATTTATTTGAGAGAAGATGGTCAGATTATTCAGGGTAGAACAGATGCTTCTCAAAACTCTGGTAATGGTTCTATTTCTGTCTATCAAGAAGGTACAACTTACGCTTACGATTATAATTACTGGTCTTCGCCGGTAAGTAATCAAGGAAGCGGTTCTGTTGACGGAAATCGTCAATTTTCTGTAGCATCACTAAGTGCGCCTTTAACCACACTAACGAGTAATCCTGTAACTATGACTACCGCAAATAATGGTTTTAGTGCGAATGGAGGTATTCTAAATATTGCGAGATATTGGATTTGGAAATATGTTAGTACCGGTAGTAACGACTATGCAGACTGGGTTCACGTTCAAGAATCACAAACTATAAACGCTGGAGAAGGTTTTACTATGAAAGGGGTTAATGGTTCAGATAACACAGAAGTAAATGGAGTTTCAAACAATATTGGAGGAAATCAAAGATATGATTTTAGAGGGAGACCAAACGATGGATTAATTACTGTTCCTACAACATCAATAGGAGAAACGATTTTGGTCGGTAATCCTTACCCATCTGCCTTTAATCTTAATTACTTTTTACTTGAAAATTCAGCTGTATTTGATGAAGACGGAAATCTTGTACCTAGCAATGTAAACTTAGATTGTACAGGCGGCGAAATAGTATCAAGAAAAGATGCTACCACCGGAATTGCATATTTTTGGTCAAGTGACCCTTCTGTACAGTCTCACAATATTTCTGATTATGTTGGAGGTTATTCTAGCTATTCACCAGACGGGAATTGTACTTCTGACGGGGTTTTTACTCCACCAACCTATTATAATTACACAGGAAGTGGTGTTCCTGTTGATGGTTCTGGTGCTGAACAAACTGGGGTAACAGAATTTAGAAGATTTTTAGCAATAGGACAAGGATTTGTTGTTAGAGCTAATAACACCTTAGATGGTTCTGATAATTATGCGGGTGTAGATATTCAATTTAAGAACACGCATCGTTTGTATATGGAAGAAGGTACGGCTAATAACTCTGTATTTGGAAGAAACTCAAGTCAGAATACTGCTGCTAGTACTAATAATGACTTGAATTCAGAAAACGTTGTTCCAAAAATCAGATTCAATATTGCTTTTGATGATGACTATACAAGACAGATTGCCTTAGCCTTTAATAATGAAGCTACAACAGGAATCGATGTTGCTCGTGATGCTTTCAATATAAACTCTGTTGCTTCTGATGCTGGTTTTAAATTAGACAATAAAAATTACACGATCGACATTAGACCTTTTGATGAAAATGATCATATTCCACTTTACATCAAATTACTTGAACAAAAAGATCTTGCCATTAAAGTTCATAGTTTCGAAAATTTCGATACAGATGAAGTCTACTTACACGATTTAGAAAACGACACTTATCATTCAATTAAAAATGATACCTATTACGTAACATTACCTATTGGTTATCATTTAAATAAATTTGAAATTACTTTTAAAAACAACGAAAACCTTTCTATTGGTAAAGATATTGCTGAAAGTTTTGATATCTTTCAAAACAACAGCAGCCAATTATTAGAAGTTGCTAACCCAATGGGAGTGGATTTAAAATCGGTTACAGTTTACGATATGACCGGTAAACAAGTAATTCAAAAAACAAATCTTGGTACAAATGATAGATACACATTTTCTACTGCTAATTTAGCAGCATCAGTTTATGTGGTTAAAATTCTAACTCAAGACAATGTTGTTTCAACTAAAAAAATTAGCGTCTTAAACAGAGGTTAATATGGAAAAATATATGCTTCCTTGTTTGCATAAAAAACTTTTTGGTTTTGATTGCCCGGGATGCGGAGGACAAAGAGCTTTGGTAATGCTTCTTCACGGAGACTTTACCGAAGCTTTTTTCATGTATCCGGCTATTTACCCCTTGGTTTTATTAGGCTTAAGTATTTTGTTAAATCTTATCTCCCCTTTCAAGTATTACGGAAAAACGGTTTCGACTTTAACAATAATAAGTATTGCTACTATAGTAATCAGTTATATTTTTAAACAATTCATTCTATAAGTTTTTTATATTTGACAAAAACTAACTTAATCTATTAATTATGGAACAACAAAAATTACCTAACACTACCGTATCGCTTGTTTTAGCTATTGTAGCATTTGTTGGATGTTGCTGCTTTGGTATCGGTGGTGTAATTCCTGCAGGAGTTGCGCTTTACTTAGCTAATAAAGACAAAAAGAAATATGAAGAAAACCCTGAGCTTTATAGCAATTACAAGCAGGCAAACACTGCAAGAATTGTTGCCATTGTAGCCTTAGCTATCTCTTTAGCTTATTTAGTTTATTGCGCGGTTAACTTTTTCTTCTTAGGAGGTATGGAAGCCTACGATACTGTTATTGAAGAATTTCAACGTGAAATGGAAAGACAACAAAGTATGCAAAGTGAATAATTTTTTTGCCTTAAGTATAAAAAAATCCCGATGAAATTTCATCGGGATTTTTTGTATCTCTAAGTTAAAAATTCAACCCTTAGATTTTATCTTCGAAAGTTTCTAAAGTTTTCGTAATAATAGAAACGCAATCTAAGATTTGCTCCTCAGTAATTACTAATGGAGGCGTAAATCGAATAATGTTACCATGAGTTGGCTTTGCAAGAAGTCCGTTTTCTTTCAATGCCACACAAATATCCCAAGCGGTCGAACTATCTTCCGTATCATTAATGATAATTGCATTCATTAAGCCTTTACCTCTTACACGATCTACTACTTTAGAATTTCTAATGTAGTTATTCAACTCTCTTCTAAATAGGTTTCCTAATTTATCTGAATTTTCTGCTAGTTTTTCATCTCGAACTACTTCTAATGAAGCAATCGCAACAGCTGCTGCAACAGGATTTCCGCCGAAAGTTGAACCGTGTTGTCCGGGTTTAATTACATCCATGACTTCATTTTTCGCTAATACTGCAGAAACCGGATAAACTCCACCAGAAATTGCTTTCCCTAAAGTAACCATATCTGGTTTTACATCTTCGTGATCAACAGCTAGTAATTTACCTGTTCTTGCGATTCCGCTTTGTATTTCATCGGCGATAAAAAGTACATTATGTTTTTCACATAACTCTTTCGCTCTTTTTAAATATCCTTCAGAAGGCACATAAACACCCGCTTCTCCTTGAATTGGCTCCACTAAGAAACCTGCGATATTATCATTTTCTTCTAAAGCTTTTTCTAAAGCTTCCGTATTATCGTAAGGTATTTTTAAGAATCCCGGAGTGTACGGACCAAAGTTTTTACGCGCATCTTCATCGTTACTAAAAGAGATGATAGTCGTAGTTCTTCCGTGGAAGTTATTTTCACAAACAATAATTTGCGCTTCAGTTTCTCTTATTCCTTTTTTCTCGTAAGCCCATTTTCTACAGATTTTAATTGCTGTTTCAACGGCTTCAGCACCGGTATTCATCGGTAACAATTTGTCGAAACCAAAATACTCACAAGCAAATTTTTCAAACTTCCCTAGCATATCGTTATAAAACGCACGAGAGGTTAATGATAACGTTTCTGCCTGCTTTTTCATCGCATCTACGATCTTTGGGTGACAATGCCCTTGGTTAACTGCAGAATATGCAGCTAAAAAATCATAGTATTTTTTCCCTTCTACATCCCACATAAAAACACCTTCTCCTCTACTCAATACAGCAGGAAGCGGATGGTAGTTATGCGCTCCATATTTATCTTCTAATTTAATTGCTTCTTCTGATGAAGAAATTTCTACAACTGACATTCGTTAAATTCTTTTCAATTTTACTTTATCGATTCCTTCTTAAAAAGGGAGAGAAATCATCCCAAAATCACTTGTTGGCAAAATAAGAAATCTTTGTTGAAATCTAAACTCTTCAACTTATAAAATCTTGTTACTTTTGCAGCTATGGCAAGAAAAAATAAGAAAAAAGTATTTCCCGCTTTAGAAGTGATCGACGCGGGTGCAAAAGGTAAAGCAATTGCTAAGGCTCCAGATGGAAAAGTGGTATTTATCGATAACGCAGTTCCTGGTGATGTGGCCGATGTACAAACCTATAAAAAACGAAAAGCGTATTATTACGGCAAAGTTGCTAATTACGTATCGTATTCCGATAAAAGAACAGAACCTGTTTGTCAACATTTTGGAACCTGCGGTGGTTGCAAATGGCAAAATATGGACTATAAATATCAACTTTTTTACAAGCAACAAGAAGTTGAAAATAACCTAAAACGTTTAGGAAAGATCGATTTACCAGAAACCACGCCTATTGCCGGTAGTAAAGAGATTTATTTCTACCGCAATAAAATGGAATTCTCGTTTAGCGATAGTAAATGGCTAACGCTTGATGAAATTAAAAGTGGTGTTGAAATTGAAGACAAGAACGCACTTGGTTTTCATATTCCCGGAATGTGGGACAAGATTCTGAATATCGAAAAATGTCACCTACAAGCAGATCCTAGTAACGCCATTAGAAATGAAGTTCGAGATTTTGCAAGCAAAAACAACATTCCGTTTTTTAATTCAAGAAACCAAGAAGGTCTATTAAGAACGTTAATGATTAGAACTTCTTCTACCGGAGAAATTATGGTGTTGGTTCAGTTTTTCTATGAAGACAAAGAAAACAGAGAATTGTTGCTGAATTTTATGACAGAACGTTTTCCGGAGATCACCTCGCTTCAATACGTTGTGAATAAAAAAGGAAATGATACCATTTATGATCAAGAAGTGATTTGCTTTAAAGGAAGAGATCATATTTTTGAAGAAATGGAAGGTTTAAAATTCAAAATAAACGCAAAATCTTTCTATCAAACCAATTCTGAGCAAGCCTACGAGCTTTACAAAATTACTCGTGAATTTGCCGATTTAGATGAAAACGATCTGGTTTACGACCTTTACACCGGTACCGGAACCATCGCGCAGTTTGTGGCCAAAAAGGCTAAAAAAGTAATTGGTGTTGAAGCGGTACCTGAAGCAATTGAAGATGCTAAGAAAAATGCACAATTAAACGAGATCGACAACGTTGAATTTTATGTGGGCGATATGAAAAAAGTTTTCACGCAAGACTTTATCGATACCCACGGGCAACCCGATGTAATTATTACCGATCCGCCACGTGATGGGATGCATAAAGATGTTGTTGCACAAATTATTAGTATTTTACCAAAGAAAATCGTTTATGTAAGTTGTAATTCTGCCACACAAGCCAGAGATTTAGCTTTGTTAGACGAACATTATAAAGTAACAAAAGTACAACCGGTCGATATGTTTCCGCAGACGCATCACGTAGAAAATGTAGTTCGATTAGAATTAAGATAAGCTCATGAGAAAATACCTTCTTTTAAGTCTTTTTGTGGCGCTAATTTGTACAAGTAGCTGCCAAAGAGATGATATTTGCCCAGAATCGACCCAAACCACACCTAAATTGGTGATCGAGTTTTTTGATATCGATTTTCCTGAGCAATCAAAATCGGTACCTCGACTTAATGTGATCGCAGAAGGTGAATCTGAATTTTATTTTGAAACTACAGAAAATAGATCTACCATAAGTATTCCGCTAAGAACTACCGAGAATTTTACGAATTTCAGTTTTGTAAGAAATCACGATTTACCTGAAGATAGTAACTTGACATCTAATGCAGACGAAATTCAGTTTAGTTATACCGTAAACCTAGAATACGTAAGCAGGTCTTGTGGTTACAAAGCAGAATTTATCAATTTCAATGCGGTTTTAGTAAATGAAGAAGAATCTGTAAACTGGATTCAGGGGATTCAAGTTATTCAACCTAACGATATTTTAAATGAACAAGATACACATCTATATATTTTCCATTAGTTTTTCGTTATTTTCAGCTTTAGGTTTTTCTCAGGAAGAAGAAAAAGAAAATCCTATCGATACGATAATTGCGTACAAAGATAAATATGGAATTAGAGCCGGAGTAGATTTTGTAAAGCTTGCTCGATCGTTTGTTGACGACGATTATCAGGGTTTCGAAATTATGGGTGATTATCGTATTTATAAAACCTACTATTTAGCCGCAGAAATCGGAAACGAAAATTACACCTATACTGAACCTTTTATCGAAGCTAACACGCAAGGAAGCTACATTAAAGTTGGTGGTAATTATAATTTTTATGATAACTGGTTAGGCATGCAAAACGAATTATATGCTGGTTTACGCTACGGTTTTGCCAATTATAGCCATACGCTAGAGCGCTACCGCGTGTACACTTCAGACAACTATTTTCAAGACGATGTTCGTGAAGTTTACCGCGATTATGACGGACTTACGACTAGTTGGGCAGAATTTCAGTTAGGGATGAAGGTGGAAGTGCTCAACAACTTATTTTTAAGCGCACACGTTCAGCTTAAAGTTGCTATTGGCGACACCGAACTAGACGATTTTGAAAGTCTTTACATTCCCGGTTTCCATCGTACTTACCAAGATAGCAATATTGGCGTTGGTTGGGGTTACGGACTTTCTTATATGATCCCAATTACCAAAAAAGACAGAAAACAAGAAGTTGCTAATTAGGTTCTATTTTAATTTATGAACCTTTTTAGTGCCTTCGTAAATTTCATATTTCAATAACCTAGAATCTAGTTTACCATTGTAAAGTTTTATTTTTCTTGAGGGACGTAATCCTACGTTTTTAATTGCTTCTAAATTAGAAACAATAAACCAAGCTTGCGTTCCCGGGTAACTTTGCTTTAGCGTGTCACCAATATTCTTATAGAATTCCTCTAAATTCAACAGTTCTAATCGTTCCCCATAAGGCGGATTAAAAACCATATGCAAATGCTTATCGGTATACTTTTCTGTATGAAAAAAATCGTTTCTTTCTACAGAAACAAATTCTTCTAAATTCGCATTTCTAATATTATCTTTTGCTTTTGCTACTGCTGAAGGTGCTTTATCGTAACCAATAATTTTATGTTCAAATCCTCTTATTTTATTGAGCGCAGATTCTTCAATTTTTTCAAATAAATCTACATCCCAATCTTTCCATTTTTCAAAGCCAAATTCTTTTTTATTCAAATTCGGCGGAATGTTACAAGCGATCATCGCTGCTTCAGCTAAAATAGTTCCGCTACCACACATTGGGTCTAAAAAATCTGATCTTCCGTCCCAACCCGACATTAAAAGCATTCCGGCTGCCAAGACTTCATTGATCGGTGCAATATTGGTGGCAGATTTATAACCTCTTTTATGTAAGGATTGCCCAGAACTGTCTAAAGAAACGGTACATTGTACATCTTCAATATGAATATTAATCCTCAAATGCGGAAATTGCAAATCGACACTTGGTCTTCTCCCGGTGGTATTTCTAAAATAATCGACAATCGCATCTTTACTTTTTAAAGCAATAAATTTACTATGGGTAAATCTACGAGAATGCACCGTCGCATCGATCGCTAAAGAATCGGTGGCGTTTAAATAACGACTCCAATCGATACTGTAAATTTTCTTGTAAAGATCTTCTTCAGAAAAAACTTTAAAGCTTTTGATGGGTTTTAAAATTTTTATGGCTGTTCTCAAACACAAATTTGCTTTGTACATAAAACCTTTATCGCCAGAAAAACTTACGTTTCTCACGCCGGGCTTTACATCCATCGCGCCTAAATCTTTTAATTCTTTCTCTAATAACGGCTCAAAACCAAACAAGGTTTTAGCAACCATTTTATAATTATTTCCCATAACAGAAGTTCTCTTAGCCGCAAAAATACATTAATTTTGCCGGCTATGACAAAGGTTAATTCAAAATGGTATGCAGAATGGTTTAACACCAAGTATTACCATATTTTATATAAAGATCGAGATTATGAAGAGGCGCAACTTTTTATGCAAAATTTGATTGATTTCTTACAGCTCGATCCTTCATCTAAAATTTTAGATCTCGCCTGTGGTAAAGGTCGGCATTCCATCTATTTACATCAATTAGGTTTTCACGTTACAGGAACAGATCTATCTGAAAACAGTATTACTTCTGCCAAAAAACATGAAAAACCCGGTCTTCATTTTAAAGTTCAAGATATGTGTGAGCCGCTAGATGAAAAATTTGATGCGGTTTTTAATTTGTTTACAAGTTTTGGCTATTTTAAAGAGGAAACCAATAACCTCAACACCTTAAAAGCAATTAAAGCTGAATTGAAACCCGGCGGTTATGGGGTGATCGATTTTATGAATGCCAAAAAAGTAATACGTGAATTGGTTGCTGAAGACACTAAAACCGTAAATGAAATTAAGTTTCATCAAAAACGCTGGGTTGAAAATAATTTTATCTTCAAACAAATTGATTTTGAAGATCATGGCGAACATTTTTCATTTACAGAACGTGTAAAAGCATTAAGTCTGAAAGATTTTAAGAATTATTTCGACCAAGCAGGCATTCAACTTTTAAATGTTTTTGGAGACTATCAACTTCAAGATTTTGATGAAGAAAATTCTGATAGACTTATTTTAATTTTTCAGTAAGTAAATGAATATACTTTTACCCATTATTGCGGTCCTTATCGGCTTTATTATTGCCTATTTTATTAAAGCGAGTAGTACTGCGATTAAACTTTTGCTCTCCTTTAGCGGGGCGTTTCTACTCTCGATTACCGTTTTTGAGTTTCTGCCGGAAGTTTATCAAAACTATGATGAAGCTATCGGCTTATTAATTATGGCCGGTATTTTACTACAAATTTTCTTAGAATTTTTATCAAAAGGTGCCGAGCACGGACATTTACACGAAAATAAAGAGCGAAGAAGTTTTCCGGTGGCGTTGTTTATAAGTTTGTGTCTACATTCTTTATTAGAAGGTTCACCAATACATAATAACGAGCACTTGCTTATTGGGGTAGTGATTCATAAAATACCGATCGCGATTATTATTTCTTCCTTTCTCCTTAATTCTAAGCTTAGTAAAACTAAAATCGCTGCAT
>Ga0207920_1000147_pt1 | contig 10654 bp, 10 predicted proteins | sample DeeseametaMP0204_FD_184218 | JGI IMG/M metagenome (GOLD analysis project Ga0207920, IMG submission 184218) | Marine microbial communities from the Deep Atlantic Ocean - MP0204 (SPAdes) | ecosystem: Environmental > Aquatic > Marine > Oceanic | place: South of Cape Verde, Atlantic Ocean... | reverse complement strand
CATAATATAAATTATGTATACAAGGAAAGTCTTAACAAGTACTTTTTGATAGGATAATATGACGAATTGTCAAAAATTATCAAGTTTTAAATAACGGAATCAAATGCAGAACTATTTTAAAGATCTTTATAATAACAAAATTAAAATAGCTTATAAACGCCAAAATATGGTTGATTATGTAAAAGAGTTTAAAACAACATTAGTAAAAGACATATTAGATTTTAATAAATTAGAACCAGAAATTATATCTAAATTAGAGTTAGGTGATTTGGAAAATTCACCTTTTAATAAACTATCAGGTGGTGAACAACAAAGGATAGTTTGTTTGTACATATATCAAAAAAATGCTGATGTGTATATATTTGATGAACCTACAAACTATTTAGATATTAAACAAAGATTATTAATTTGTGATATTATTAGGAGTAAAGCATCAAGTAAAACTTATGTTGTTGTTATTGACCATGATATAAGTATTTTAGATTACATTTCGGATACTGTATCTATTATGTATGGCAAATCAGGAGCGTATGGAGTAATATCAATGCCTTATAACACCGCCGAAGCGATTAATATGTTTTTTGATGGCTATATACCATCAGAGAATATGAAGTTTAGAAATCATAGTTTTAAATATGGAAAAAAACTAGAGTTAGGCATTGAAGCAGAAGATATTATGAAAGATGTTACAAATATAGAGTATCCCGAAATAAATATAGAGTATACCGGTTTTAAATCAGTTGTTGATAAAGGTTCTTTTTTAAATAAATCATCGGTTACAGTAGTTTTAGGTGAAAATGGCACAGGAAAATCAAGTTTTATAAAGAAGTTTTGTGAAAACTTAGAGATGAGTTATGCTGTTAAACCTCAATATCCAAATTTTAGTAAAATAAAAGGTAAAAATATGACAGTAAATATGTTTTTATTAAAAACTATAAAAGAATCAATGTGTTCTCCAATGTTTAAATCAGACGTTTTGAACCCTTTAAAAATTAATAAAATAATGGATAAATATCTGGATGAATTGTCAGGAGGTGAACAACAAAGAGTGTCTATTGCTCACTGTTTAGGTAAAAATGTAGATGTATTTATTTTAGATGAACCAAGTGCTTCTTTGGATATCGAACAAAGAGTTAATTTTGTCAAGGCTCTAAAAAGATTTGTTGCTCATAACAAAAAAATAGCTTTTATGGTTGAACATGACATATCTGTCGCTTTGTCGGTAAGTCAAGAATTAAATTCGCAAGTTATAGTTTTTGAGAAATTAAAAGAAAATGATGCAATAAGATATTCAAAAGGTTCTTCTCCAGTAGATTTAAACACAGGTATGAATAAATTTCTTAAAATATTAAATGTTACATTTAGGAAATCTCAAAAAACTAAACGTGCTCAAATTAATAAAAAAGATTCTCAAAGAGATAACGAACAAAAGAAAACAGGAACTTATTTTATATATTAAATCCAAAAATAATCTTGAAAAAATTTAATTTATTATTATAAATATTACTAATATGGATCAATTAATTAGTTTTTCTGACTCAACTTATGTATATGTTGGAGATCCAATTATTATAAGTAAAAAGTTTATGAATTTAGTACATAATCGTATAATTAATTTAAATATAATAGATAATGTGTGTGAAATAAAAACAACAGAAGAAGAAATAAAGATAAATTTAGAACAATTAAATGGATTAGAATCAAGAGGAATAGAATTTTGTTTCAATTCTTCATTAAAAGTGGATTGTAGAATAGAATTAATTAAAAGATTAAATAAACCAGGTAGTAAAGATTTTTTAACTATTAATCGTGAAGAGCAACTTGGATACTTGCTTTTAAATCTAGACACAACAGTAGAATTTTTAATGAGAATATTAAATATATCTTTAGAAGATATTGAACAAACCATTGTTACAGTACTTAATAAAAAAATAAAATTTTATTCTGATTTATCTGAAATAGTAGAAAAAATAAAAGAAGAAAAGAAAGAAAAAGAAAAAGATTTAATTGAGTCTAATAATATAGATGAAACTATTAATAATTTACTGAAAGAAGATGAATTAGAAAATGAATTAGAAAATGAATTAGAAAATGAATTAGAAAATGAATTAGAAGAGGAAAAAACTCAAGAAATGAAAGAATTAGAAGAGTTTTTACAAAAAAATAACATAATATTAATAAAAGATATTGATTTAGATAATAGTTTCAACTTATTTAGAAAATACGATACAACAATTAAAAAAATAATAAAGAGTTATTTTGACAGAGTTGGAAAACTTTATACAGCTATTAAAATAAAATAATTAATCCAACATTTTTTTTATACCATCTTCAAGAGATAAAAGATAAGAGTCTCCTGATAAAAGATCTAAAATATTAGTAGAATTATAGTTTTTCCAGCTATTATCGGATTCTTCAAGAGTGTCACCACCAACCATAGTAATAAAGTATTTTTTTTCATCAAAATCAAATTCATTAAAATTAGAAGATATGAAACTAAGTATTTTATATTTATTTGGATAAATTTCTTTCCACATAAGTACAAATTGATTACATCCTCTTTTTTTTTGATAAATATTTTCTTTTTTTAAATTTTCAAAACAGTTTATTACTATATTATTAGACTCAATTAAATTTTTTTCTTCACATTGTTTTAAAAAATGCACCAAATAAAGAGGAAGATTAAGTTCTAAATAATCATCAAAAGATGTAACTTCTTTATCATCATTCAATTTAGCTAAAATTGTATTTTTTGTATTTTGGTTCAATAAAAAATATAGTTTTATAGAATTAGAATTTATTTTATTGAGATATGTTTGAAGTTTACCAAATAGATCTTTTATATTGTCTTCATTTGCTTTCTTTCCTGCACTAGATTCTAAGATATCTAATATTCTCTGTTTGACTTTCTCCATAAACTAGACTATATAAAAAGATAAAAAACATTAAAAAATCAAAAAAATTGAAAATTGTATAATATCACAATAGGTTATTAGAAATGAAATTCCTGCTAGCTTCCCTTTTTATTGTTGCCCTTAGCTACAATGTTATGGCTAAGGACAATTCAACGAAAGTATCTTTCCCGCCAAAAGATTTATTTGAAGAACATGTCGAATCAGTGTCACCACTAGATCCGACTTATTATTGTACTAGTGACAATCAAACTCAACTTATTCATTTAACTGCTGAAAATATGGCTATTATGAAAGGTCATGTTGAAGCAGGCACATCTGATTCATTGATCCGTGATTTAATGAGTGCACCAAGTGATGATGTTTATGTCTATCTTGATACTCCGGGTGGTTCAGTCATTGATGGTTCTCATATCATTGAAGCCATTAAAGTTGTAGGAATGAAAGGAAAACGTGTACATTGCATTGCTGATACTGCTATGTCGATGGGTTTTGCAATTCTTCAATCTTGCCCTGATCGTCTTGTAAAAGAGAACTCCGTTCTTATGCAACATCAAATGGCGGTTCGAACAGGTGGTGAATTAGAGAAACTTAAAAGTAGGATGAACTTTTATGATCAACTACATGAAACAATGGCTGCAAAGGAATCTGCTCGACTTGGACTAACAGTTGAAGAGTACAACGACCTAATGATGAATGAGTACTATGTATTTGGATCTCGGGCGGTTGATGAAGGTGTTGCAGACCGTGTTGTGTGTGTTGATTGTGACCCACATCTGATTAATGAAGAATATAGTACAACTTTCTATACTCCATTTGGTCCAATTGATGTATACTTTTCACGTTGTCCTCTTCTTAAACAACCAACAAAATTCAAAATGAAACGTGATGGAAGTACTGAAGACAAGAATTGCGACACCAAAAATCTGTTCAAAGAATGGAGTGATTATTGCAAAAACTATGATTTTTACAGTTACAACTCAATTGATAACATCTATGGTTTTACTCCTAAGTATTCTTGTGATACAAGTGTAATATCAGCTGTTATGAACATTTATTCGCACCAGAATTAAACAAATCAAATGGGTCCAAAACTGAATTAATTTATTTATAGATTTTTATGAATAGTGATCTTAACTTTAATATTTATAATCAGAGCATACATCAAAAACATTTGAATAATATTGAAGAACTAGATAAGAAAACCAATGAGTTAACAGAACTTGATATACAACAAGATAATAATAGTAAAAATATTAATTTATATACAAAGCAAGTCATATTTAAAAGTTTTTACTATAAAAGTGTGAAAATTTTGTTAAATTATGTAGAAGATTTTGAACAGTACTCTTTTAATATTATAGAAAATGATATTCCAGATCTCTTAGACATGTTAAATTTAGACACAGAAAAAAAAATAAGATCTTTATTAATAAAATCTGTTTTATTTCAGAGTTTACAATGTTTTAGAGAACTTTTAAAAACTGATATATTGTCTAAGGGTACAATTTTAACTTTAGCTAAATTTTGTTGTTTTTTTAATCAAACAAACTTTTTATATGAAATTAAAAATAGATTTAAATTAGAAAAAAAAGAAATCCAGGAATTAATTTACTACTGTTATGAAAATTGTGTTTATGAACAAGTGAAAAAATTTAATACTAAACTGCTAGATCAAAAATGCTTAGATATAGTTTTAGATAATTTTTTAAAAGATAAACCAGATTCACGAGTAGGACTCATTTATACTATTGAAAACATAGATGATATAAATAAAATAGATAACAATATTTTTTATAAACTAAAGAATTGTGAAGATGATCTTATTTTGAATACTGTTACTATTAAATTTAATAAAAAAATTAATGATGAATTAGGAGACGATCTTTTTGGATCTAAGATATTTGATTATATAAAGCTTTTCACTGATAAATACCCTTTTATACAGAATGATATTAAGGATTATAATAAAGAGAAAAAACAATTAATACTTAAATTATTAGTAGAAAAAAAATTAGAAATACTAAATATTGGAATGAAGGATAAAGTTTTTACCATTGAAGACATAAAAGAATGTATATTAGAACAGGATTTATGTGATTATGTAAAATTAATACAAATAACAAGTCTAGATTGTCTTAAATATGATTCTATTTTATGTTTAAGAGAGCTTTTAAAAAAAGAAGAATTAGAGAAGGTAGCTCAATTGGTAATACAACACAATGCAGAAAGATGTTTTGAATATATTAAAGACTATACAGAAGAGATAAATTTAAAAGATTTTTATGTAAAATGTTTAAAAGATACAAATATAAAACTTTTTAGAAGAGTTTATGATCATTTCAATAAGCCCAACTATAAAAAAGAGTTACTAACAGAAATAAATGTAGAAGATCAATTAGAAAAAATAAAATTAACTAGACCTGAAATCGACATATTTAAATTTATAAAAAACTCATCAATAACAATCAAAACTAAATTAGAGTTATTAAATAATATAGAAAAAAACAAAATAAATGCAGATAAAGATGGTAATAGTTTAGAGCATATATGTTGCTTATACGGAATATCTTCTTATGATAAACTAAGTTTTTACTATAAAGAGAATAATCAAGGGTTAATACCAATTGAGTTATTAAATAGAAAAATAAATAAAGTAAAAAATTTTAATGAATTAAAAGAATTAGTTACTTTTAGAAAGAATATTATTCAACCAATATCTAAAAGAATTTAATTTAATTTATAAATTTATAATAAAATAAGTTTAGAAAGTTTATTTTTATTTTATTGAGTTTTATGGAGGATATTAACCCTAATATTAAAGAAGATATTAAAGAAGGTAACAAATCAGAATCATCCGATGAGTTTGAAGATTTAGAAAAAATACCAGATCAAAACAACGATTTAATAGATATTTTTCAAATTCATCCTGAAAAGGACAATTATAAAATAGTAAAAATAGGAAGAATGGAACAATCTGGAAACGCATTGATAAAGCAATTGACTTATAAAAATAAATTGGTTAGAATAGTTAACTGTTTATATACACAAATAGAAATAGATCACTTTATTGATAAAAACATAGTACCATTAGTAGAAATCTATGTATTTACTGATAAATGTGATTATATAACTATTTCTTATTGTTTAAGACCAAAAGAAAGAGATTATATAGTTGTAAACTCAAGCAATATAGAAAATAGAAAACTAAAAATCTTAGAAGAATTCAAAGAACCATTAAATAAAGATAAAGTTATTGAGAATTTAGTAGAGAAAATGAAACAAGAGATTTTTTAAAAAGTTCATACTCCATATCTGTAATCTGAAGTTCAAAATCTATTTTACTCCATTTTTTAATAATTTTTTTAATTTTATTTTTAAGACAATAGTTATTACAAGTAAATACCTGTTTCAAATAATTAATTTCTTTATTAGTAAGCTCAGATTCTTTTATATTTTCACATGGGTTATCTTTTTGAAGAGCAATATAATAATTGACAGAATCTTGATTATTCATATCTTCTAATAGTTTATCAGATTCTGATAGAATATTATCATCATCTTCTTCAATTATAAGATTAATTGCATTATCTTTTTCAAGATATTCAGTGCTAAAATACTGATTAGGGAAAACTTTTAAATTAGTTTTAAAAGGAGATTTTAAATATTCTGTTAAAGATAATGGAACTTGAGTAGCATTTGAGTCTATTTGTTTTATTGATGGAGAATCATTATTTTTCTCATAATAGTTTACAAATTTTCTAACTATGTCTGTTTGAGATAGTTTAGATCTTAAAATACAAAATTGATAACTATTAGAAATGGTAAGATGTTGTATATTAAAACATAGAGAACAAGCAGTTGATGTTTTAGGATACTTATAAACTGTACACATAATTTTGTCATATTTTCCACCACAATATGAACAATAATTTTGAGATTTTTTAATTGTTTCTGATCTCATTGTTGTCCATTTTGAAGAAGGGATTTTTTTATGTCTTAAAGGTGCTCTCATAATTAAAGGGAGTTCCGGTTTTTTCCATATCATAACTTTATTATTCTAATAAATTTAACTCTAAATCAAATTTATCTATATTTTACTTCAAATTAGTTCATATTTAAACAAACTAATATATCAATTAAATAATATAATAAGTGAATGGAAAATTCAAATAATAGAACTAATCAAATATTTATAAATAAAAAACTAGGTAGTGGTCGTAGATCTATAGTGTATGAAGGGATATACTATGATAAAGAACAACAAAAAAATATAAAATGTGCTGTTAAAGTTATAAAACTTTTAGATGGGAATCGATTTGAGCAAAATTTAATTGATAAAGAAGTTAATATACTGAACATATTAAAAGATAATAAACATCCTAATATAGTAGATATATATCATACAAATTTTACAGACACTGAATGTCATATATATATGGAATATATGGATTATTCATTGGGAGATATATCAGGAAAGCCAATAAAAGAAGATATAGTAAAATATATAACTAAAAATATATTGTCAGGTATAAAACATTTAAGAAAACTAGGGATATTTCATAGAGATATTAAACCCGATAATATTTTAGTGTCAGAAATGTTAGATAAAATAAAAATAACAGATTTTAGTTTATCTGAATATGGAGAATCTGAGTTTTATATTAAATGTGGTTCTCCAATGTATATGTCTCCTGAAATAAGTAAAGGGTTAAAATATGATGATACTTCTGATATATATTCTTTAGGTGTGACAATTTTTTATCTATTATATGGTTTTGGTCCTTATGATGATTGTTTTTCAGAATCAGAAGATTTATTTTTCGATAAAGATATAAATAAAATTACACCTGAATGTGAATTAACAATTAGAGAAATGTTAAAAAAAGATAACAGAATTAAATGGGAGAAATTAGAAAAATTATCATGGTTAACGAATTAGTTATTTTTTATTTTTTATTTTTAAAAATTAAATGCATATGTCTCTTCTTTTTAACAATATTTGTAATACATTCAATAAGTACATTTAATTGATCAACTATATTATGATATGAAGGTGAATCCATAAGTTTAATTGTTTTAAGGATTCTTTTTTCAGGAACAATTTTCTCCCAATCATCTAGTTTAACTAAAGCGGTTTGTTCATATTCGGCATCACCTATAGATACAATATTATGTACTTCTTTATTGTGGTAAAAAAATCCGTGAACTTCATCTTCAAAAGATAATTCTTTCCAAGAAAATACATTTTTTTTATGTCCATATTTATCTCTTGCCGAGACAACTTTAATTTTTTTATTTATTATTTTTGATGAATATGGTAATAATTTTTTACTTGTATTTATCCAACTTTCTGAAGCATTTGTAACTATTATAACTTTTCCGATATTTGTAATTTTAGTAAGAAATTTATTTAAGACATTGTCAAGTTCTGAAAAAAGAGGCTTATATTTTTCCCTAACTTGCGGATCTGACAAGTCTAATTTATTTTTCATGACCCAAGAAGTAGGAAATAGAGTATCATCCCAATCTATTAAAATAAGTGTATACTGTTTCATATATTATTTGAATATATATTATTTGAATTATAGAAACAAATGAAAAAACATTGATAATATTAGACTTATATATAGATACAGAATGAACCTAATCAAGTTTTTAATCTATACTATATTCATCCATATAGCCTTATCTGAGATAGGGCTAATACAAAGTTCAAACACGGTTAATAATCTGGAACTGAAAGAAATCTTAAATAAGAGAGAGCTAAAAGAAGTAGTTATTGACGAAACAGTTGGATTTGCAAATTTCATTTTTGAGAAAGGAGAAAATTTTTCGGCTATAAGAAAGATCCGTTTGCCTATTTCAGTGAAAGAAAACTTTTTAAACAAAATAACAGATTTAATTCCAAAAAATAAAATAGATAGTATTAATATTACCTACAACACTTCACAAATGAGTAAATATATTTGGGAAATAGGACTTTTAATTTTTGTTTTTACAGTAATTGTAAAATTACTTAGTAGTTTAGTAACCATTAACACTGAATCGCCATTTGCACAGAGTTATGAACAACATGGAGAATTCACAGTTGTGGAAGATCATAATACAAGTTTTGACGATGTTATAGGCTTAGAACCTGTTAAAGATGATCTTAAACAAATTGTTGATATGATCAAAAATAGAGAAAATTATTTAGAATATGGTTGTGAAATTCCAAGAGGTCTCGTTTTTAGTGGACCCCCAGGATGTGGTAAAACATTACTTGCAAAAGCGGTTGCAGGTCAAGCAGGTGTAAGTTTTATTTCAGCGTCAGGTGGCGATTTTATGGAAATGTTCGTTGGTGTTGGCGCTTCAAGAGTTAGAAAACTTTTTGACCTTGCTAGAAAAAAATCACCTTGTATTATTTTTATTGATGAGATAGATTCTATTGGTAAAAGCAGAGATAAGAAATTTGTTTCGAGTGGTGAACAAGATACAACATTAAATGCTCTACTTCATGAAATGGATGGTTTCAAAAATAATGATAACATCATGGTTATTGCTGCAACCAACCTTTATAATTCTCTTGATAAAGCTTTAGTTCGATCCGGTAGATTTGATAAAAAAATAGTGTTTGATTTGCCCAACAAAAAAGAAAGAGAAGAATTATTTGACTTATATTTGAAAAAAATAAGATTAGATGAAGACATTGAAAAGAATAAAGAAAGATATATTAAACTCCTCGCAGGAAGGACAGCCGGCATGAGCGGTGCAGATATTCAAAATATTACTAAACAAGCTATACTTAACTTTATGAAAAGGAATATGACTCCAATTAGAAAACTTGCAGAAGATATTGTCGGTGGTAATGTCACTTCCTTATTAGATAGAGACGGTAATGCATTGTCCACACATAATGGTCTATTAAATATAACAGGTGGTGCTAATCTAAAAGATCTTGAAACAGGTGTTGATGATATCGCTCTAGGTATGGTAAAACGTGAAAGGAGTATGAATGATAAAGAAAAAGAGGTAACTGCTCATCATGAAGCAGGTCATGCTGTACTTTCATATGTTTTAAAAGAAATCCCATCACCTGTAAGAGTTTCTATTATTCCAAGAGGTGATGCATCATTAGGTGTTACTCAATATGAACCAAATGATAATAAAATGGAAACTAAAGAGCAATTATTAGCAAGAATGAGTATGGCTTACGGCGGTAGACTTGCTGAAGAAGTTGAATATAACCAAATTACGACAGGTGCATCAAGTGATATAAGTGTTATTACCCGAATCGCTTATGCTATGGTTACTTATTATGGTATGAATGAAAATATAGGAGAAATTGATACTATGTCAAGTGAAAATCCTTATAAAGATATGATTAGTGAAGGATTAAAAGAAAAAATAGATATAGAAGTTAAACAACTCAAAGATAAGGTTAGAAAAGGTTCTTATATGTTAATGCAAAAATATAAGAGTAAAATGGAAAAAATCGCACAACATTTACTTGAAAATGAAGAAATGAATAAAGAGGATTTTGCTAAACTTTTTAAAGAGGATCCTATTGAAAATACAGAATCTATAAAAGATTATATATAAGTTTTTATTTTTATTTATTAATTTTTATTTATTAATTTTTTATTGTTAGATATTAGTTTTTGTTGATAATAATATCTAAACTTGTATATATAGATGTCTGATACTAACCAGAATAATCAAGATGGTGGTTTTTTACCTTTTAATGCCAATATAGGCAT
>Ga0207920_1000144_pt1 | contig 10834 bp, 11 predicted proteins | sample DeeseametaMP0204_FD_184218 | JGI IMG/M metagenome (GOLD analysis project Ga0207920, IMG submission 184218) | Marine microbial communities from the Deep Atlantic Ocean - MP0204 (SPAdes) | ecosystem: Environmental > Aquatic > Marine > Oceanic | place: South of Cape Verde, Atlantic Ocean... | reverse complement strand
TTTTAAAACTTCAATATCTTTAAAGTAATAAATACCAATCACCGCTTGGTCGCTCACAAATTCTTGTGGTTTTTCAACCAACTCGATAATTTCTTCATTTTCATTCAAGTTTACCACTCCGTAAGCTTCTGGATTGGCTACTTTTTTTGTCCAAATTACCGCATCGGCTTTTTCATCTAATTTAAAGTCGGCTTTAATTAATGTATCGGCATAAGCCACTACTGCAGGACCCGAAAGTGATTCTTTAGCGCTCATAATCGCGTGACCCGTACCCAAAGGTTGATCTTGGCGATAAATAGATGCTTTGGCTCCTAGACTTTCTGCAAGACGCTCTAAACTCTCGACAATATCTTGCCCAAAGAAAGCCGGATCTCCTAAAATAAAAGCAACTTCATCGATAGGTTGGTTGAGTACTTTGGCAATATCTTTTACCAAACGGTGAACGATGGGTTCTCCCGCCACCGGAATTAATGGTTTAGGAACTGTTAAAGTATGTGGACGAAGACGAGAACCTCTTCCCGCCATGGGTACGATTATTTTCATAGTTATGCCCGCGTAGGCGGGTATCTTTTTCAATTAAACAATTTATTAACTATCTGTTGAAAGCTTATTAGATTTCTGCCTTCGCAGAAATTTTAAACGCCGGTGCTTCCGAAACCGCCTTCACCTCGATCAGATTCTTCTAGCACTTCTACTTCTTGCCATTCTGCACGTTCGTGTTTAGCGATCACTAATTGCGCAATACGCTCACCGTCGTTAATCACGAATGCTTCTTTTGAAAGATTTACTAAAATCACACCTATTTCTCCGCGATAATCGGCATCAATAGTTCCCGGAGCGTTAAATACGGTAATTCCTTTTTTAGCAGCTAAACCACTTCTGGGGCGAACTTGCGCTTCGTAGCCCACCGGAAGTTCTATAAACAAACCGGTTTTGACGATCACACGACCTAACGGACTTAATACGACTTTATCTTCTAGGTTTGCTCGAAGATCCATCCCGGCAGAAGCGATGGTTTCGTAAGCAGGAAGTTGATGATTGGATTTATTAATGATTTTTACCGTCATTTTTTATGCTTGTAATATTTTTAGTAATTCTTTTTTCTCTTTTATATACACGATTCCCAAAAATAAGAAAAGTAAAATCGTTCCTATGAGAATGTTCCTATTAAATATATAAAATGATGTAAACCCAAAAGCAATAGATAAACCTAAATACAATCCTATTTTTTTTAGATTATAGGGAATAGGATACTTTTTTCTCCCAATAAAGTAAGAAGTAAGCATCATTACCGAATACGCAGCTAAAGTAGCAATCGCAGCTCCTTTATAACCAATCTCAGGGATTAACCAAAAATTTAAAGTTAGCGTAATTATTGCTCCCAAACTTGAAATAATAGCTCCATAATTAGTCTGATCACTTACTTTGTACCAAACAGAAAGGTTATGGTATATTCCTAAACACAAATTACCGAGAAGAATAAATGGCACGATAACTAATGCCTCCCAATATTCTTTATTAGGAATTAAAATATACTTTAGCCAATCTGTATAAACTAAAATAAATAATAAAATGAATGAACCTAGAATTGTAAAATATAAGGTAATATCTGCATAGGTTTTTTTTGCATTTTTTTGTTCGGCATGATGAAAGAAAAATGGTTCTACTCCTAATTTAAAAGCCGTAATAAACAGACTCATAAAAACTCCCATTTTATAGCAAGCGGCATAAATACCTATAGTTTTTTCTGCAATATTATCAGGTAATAAATACTTCAGAATAATTTTATCAAACACTTCATTTACTGAAAAAGCAATTCCTGCAATTAAAATAGGTAATGCATAACGAAACATTTGCTTAAATAAAATTACGTTGAATTTCAGTTTTGTTTTGAAATACATTGGAATAAAAACCAAAAAAGTTACAAAACTAGCTATCGTATTTGCAGTAAAAATATAATGAACCTTATTTTCTTGATATAATATATTAGTAATCCAATTCGAATTAATTGGATTTAGTTTAGCGAAAACCAAGAAGAAAATAACAACGCTAGCAACATTGATAACTACATTAATTATTTTAATGATGCCATATCTAATAGACCTCCCTTCTTGTCTAAGCGCGGCAAAAGGGATAACAACTAAAGCGTCTAATGATAGAATGGTAATAATAAATCTAATATAGATAAGATTGATTTCTAATAACGCACTTATCTGATTAGCAAATAAATATCCTAACAAACAAAAAATCAAGGTGCTTCCAAAAAGTGAAGTAAGACCAGTTTGAAGGACTTCTTTTGAATTTTCTTTTTTATTGATAAATCGAAAAAAAGCAGTTTCCATTCCATAAGAAAGCACTACGTTTCCCAATACCATAAACGCCATAATTAAGGAATATACACCGTAATCTTCAGCAGATTTTAATTGAGTTATAAAAAAAGGTGTTAGCAAAAAGGTTAGAATTCTAGGTAAAACCGTCGCTAACCCGTAAGTAAATGTTTGTTTAAATAGTCTTTGTAGCACAAGTACATTTTAAAATTTAAATGTATAGCTTTTAAAAACAGATTTCAATGTTTTTATAGAAAAAGAAAACCCCGAATCGCTTCGAGGTTTTTATCATATTTCTGAATATTAATTCAGGAAAAATTAATATTTCTAATTGTTCAAGGCTTCCGCTTTAAAGAATTTGCTCCTTACCAGTCGCTAATTGTTCAAGGCTTCCGCTCCACCAACAATTTCTAAGATTTCGTTGGTAATCGATGCTTGACGTGCTTTGTTGTAAGAAAGTTTTAAAGAATCTCTTAACTCTGTCGCATTATCGGTTGCTTTGTGCATCGCCGTCATACGTGCTCCGTGTTCAGAAGCAAAAGAGTCTCTTAAGGCTTTATATAACTGAATTTTTAAAGACTTCGGAATTAATTCTTTAACGATTTGATCTTTTTCCGGTTCAAAAATATATTCAGAAGTATTATTTACCTCTTCAACATTTTCGATAGGCTTAATTGGTAAAAATTGCTCTTTTGTAACGATTTGCGTCGCTGCATTTCTAAAGCTGTTATAAACCAACATTACCTTATCGTAATCTCCTTCAACAAAAGAATTCATGATATCTTCAGCAATTTCCGCTACGTCATCAAATTCTAAATGATCAAAAATATCTACGTTATGATTACTAATGGTAAATGTTTTCTTAAGAACATCGTTTGCCTTTTTACCAATAGTGTACAATTCTACTTCTTTATCGCTAAAGTTTTCTTCAGTTAAATTTTTAACTCCTTTAATAATATTAGAGTTAAACGCTCCTGCTAAACCACGATTAGAAGAAATTGCCACTACTAAAACTTTTTTCACCTCACGTTGCTCAGAAAATTTACTTTCGCTTCCTGCATCTAAGCTAGCGCTAAGACTTTGTAAAAGCTCTGTAAGTTTATCTGAATAAGGACGCATGGCAGTAATAGCATCTTGCGCTTTGCTCAACTTTGCAGCAGATACCATTTTCATGGCACTGGTAATTTGCATGGTTGAAGAAACCGAGGTAATCCTACTACGTAATTCTTTTAAATTAGCCATATTGTTAGTAATGAGTTAGTAGTGGTGAGTATAAAGAATGAACTTCTCTATACTCACCTCTCCAATCTAATTTTTGTATTTTGCTGAAATTTCTGATGCTGCGTTTCTCAACACTTCTAAAGACTCATCAGTTAATTTTCCTGCTTTAAGCGTATCTAGCGTATCTCTATGCTTCGCTTTTAAATATTCTAAATAATCTGCTTCAAATTCTTTTACCTTTTCTACAGGAACTTCTCTTAATAAGTTTTTAGAACCTGCATAAACGATAGCGATTTGATCTTCTACCGGGTAAGGATCGTTTTGCGCTTGCTTTAAGATCTCTACGTTACGCTTACCTTTTTCGATCGTACTTAATGTTGAAGCATCTAAATCTGAACCAAACTTAGCGAAAGCTTCTAACTCACGGTATTGTGCTTGGTCTAATTTTAAAGTACCTGCAACTTTCTTCATCGATTTAATCTGTGCAGAACCTCCAACACGCGATACAGAAATACCTACGTTAATTGCCGGACGAACACCCGAGTTAAATAAATCTGAAGCTAAGAAAATCTGACCATCGGTAATCGAAATTACGTTGGTTGGGATATATGCTGAAACGTCTCCCGCTTGTGTTTCGATAATTGGTAAAGCAGTTAACGAACCTCCTCCTTTTACTTTATCTTTTAAAGAGTCTGGAAGATCGTTCATTGTTTTTGCGATATCATCATCGTTAATCACTTTTGCAGCACGTTCTAATAATCTTGAGTGAAGGTAGAAAACGTCTCCAGGATACGCCTCACGTCCCGGTGGACGACGTAATAATAAAGACACCTCACGGTAAGCTACCGCTTGCTTAGATAAATCGTCATAAATAATTAAAGCAGGACGACCTGTATCTCTAAAGTACTCACCGATCGCAGCTCCAGTAAACGGTGCATACACCTGCATTGGTGCAGGATCTGATGCATTTGCAGCTACAATAGTTGTATAAGCTAAAGCACCTTTATCTTCTAAGGTTTTTGCGATACCTGCAACAGTAGAAGCCTTTTGACCAACTGCTACATAAATACAGTATACCGGTTCACCTTTATCATAAAATTCTTTTTGGTTAAGAATCGTATCGATACAAACCGTAGTTTTACCTGTTTGACGGTCACCAATTACCAACTCACGCTGTCCTCTACCTACCGGTACAAGTGCATCGATAGATTTAATACCCGTTTGCATTGGCTCGGTTACCGGCTCACGAAAAATAACCCCAGGAGCCTTACGCTCTAATGGCATTTGAAAAGTTTCACCAGAGATAGGACCTTTACCATCGATTGGCATCCCTAAGGTATCTACTACACGACCAACAATACCTTCTCCTACATTTACAGAGGCAATACGTTGTGTACGCTTTACTGTATCTCCTTCTTTAATCGCTTTAGATGGCCCTAATAATACAACCCCAACATTATCTTCTTCAAGGTTAAGTACCATTCCTTCTAAACCACCTTCAAACTCTACAAGTTCTCCGTATTGTGCGTTAGCAAGACCATAAATGTTAGCGATACCATCACCAACAGTCAATACCGTTCCTACCTCGTCTAAAGAAGCTTCTGCTTCAAAACCTGATAGTTGTTCTTTTAATATTGCTGATACTTCAGCAGGATTCACTTCTGCCATAATTAATTATTATAAATAGTATAAATGCTTATACTGTTTTTATTTAATTTTAAACGTGTGCGTTATTTTTAAATCTTGTTTTAAGAGCGTTTAATTTTCCTCGAACACTTGCATCGTATTGCTGGTCTCCGATTCTTAAGATAAAGCCTCCTAAAATTTCTTTATCTATTTTACTTTTTAAAGTTACTTGACTTCCTGTTAAAGATTTTACCTTAGAAAGTATTTTAGTTTCCATTTCTGGAGTTAAAGTTTCTGCTGTAGTTACAGTAGCAACTTTAATGTTATTTCTTTCATCGTAAAGCTCTGTAAACTTTTTAGTAACCACCGCTAATTCTGAAATTCTGTTGTTGGTTGCTAAAACTCTAAAAAGATTTTTGATGGTAACCGAAGCATCTTTAAAAATAGCATTTAATGCGTTTACTTTTGATGACGGATTTACTACCGGACTTTTTATAACATTACGTAATTCTTGACTATTCATTAAAGTGGAATGAATATCTCGAATTTCTTTATTGATCGCGTCTTGAGTGTTTTTCTCTTCAGCTAAATCTAATAAAGCTTTTGCGTAACGTTGTGCTGCTCTACTACTTGCCATAATTCTAGTTTAACTTAACATCATCAAGCATACTGTCGACCAACTTCATTTGGTCTTCTTTACTATCAAGCTCTTTTTTCACTACTTTTTCTGCAATTTCTATAGAAAGGCTAGCTACTTGTGCTTTAATTTCTGCTAAGGCAGCTTGCTTTTCAGCAATAATAGTTTCTTGAGCGTTTGCAAGAATTTTACTTGCTTTTTCTTCTGCTTCTGTTGAAGCTTCTGAAATCATTTTTTCTTTAATCGTACGAGCTTCTTTTAACATCTCATCACGCTCTTCACGTGCTTTCTTGATAAGTTTCTCGTTACTTGCCTGAAGATTTTTCATCTCCAAACGAGCTTTTTCAGCAGAATCTAAAGCGTCGTTGATCGAGCTTTCCCTTTCTTTTATTAAACCTAAAATAGGTCTCCAAGCGAATTTTGCTAATAAAAAGACTAGAATTACAAACACTACGGTTTGCCAAACTATTAATCCAATCTCTGGCTTGATTAATTCCATAATATTATTTAATAATAATTTCTAATTAGTAAATAATCTAATTCGTGACCAACCGTCACGAATTAGATTAAAGAATTTTTACTTTAATACACCTAATAAGGCAGCAACTACTCCAAAAAGAGCAACACCTTCAATAAGTGCAGCAGCAATAATCATTGCAGTTTGGATCTTACTAGCCGCTTCTGGCTGACGAGCAATCGCCTCCATAGCTGAACCACCGATCTTACCTACACCGATTCCGGCTCCAATAACTGCTAAACCAGCTCCTAAAGCTGCTAAACCAACATATAATAACTCCATAGTAAAAAAATTAAAAATTAAAAATTAATGATGTTCGTGTTCTGCAACTGACATACCGATAAATAAGGCAGACAGCATAGTAAATATAAATGCTTGTAAAAATGCTACAAGTAATTCTAAAACTGAAATGAATAACGCAAAAGGAACAGAAACTCCGGCAACTCCTACGCTTTCTAAAATAAAGATTAAGCCTAATAAACTTAAAATAATAATGTGACCTGCAGTAATGTTCGCAAACAAACGAATCATTAATGCGATTGGTTTAATAAACAATCCTAATAATTCAACCACCGCTAAAATAGGTTTTACAAATGTTGGGATTCCCGGCATCCATAAAGTGTGTTGCCAAAAATCTTTATTCCCATTAACGATCATTAATACTAAGGTTACTAAACCCAATGATACGGTTACTGAGATATTACCGGTAACGTTAGCCGCACCCGGAAACAAACCTAACAAGTTAGTAATCCAGATAAAGAAGAATACAGTTAATAGAAACGGCATAAACTTCATATATTTTTTCTCACCGATCTGAGGTCTTGCAATTTCGTCTCTTACAAAAAGTACTAATGCTTCTAGTGCGTTATGAACTCCTTTTGGTGCTCTTTCGCTCTTTTTAAGTTTTTTAGACATACTTAAGAAAAGAACCAACATAATAATTACCGTTAAAAACATTGCAGCAACGTTTTTGGTAATCGAAAAATCTAATGGTTTTGAAGCATTTAAAGGATGGTGATCTGCGTCAAATTCTACCGCTTCTGCTCCTTGGTCTAGCATATAAATCTTCTCGTGAAGATTTACAAAACGCATTCCGTTCTTTTCTACAATATGATGCCCTGAAGTATCGTGATGAAATTCACTAGACATAAAAGTTACTAAACCAGCATCTGTATAAAGAATTACCGGCAAAGGTAAAGTTACTGCATCTTCGTTCTCACCAAAGAAATGCCAACCGTGCGAATCGCCAATATGATGCATGATCATATCTGTTGGATTAAAGTCTTTTTCTGCCTCTTCTAAAGACTTTTCTGAAGCGTAACTTGCAACACCACCAAGTAAGGCTACTAAAACTAGACAAACAAGGTTTTTAAATAAATTACTGGCTCTCATAAATACCTTTTATTCTTAAACTAAGGGCTTAAAATTTGCTGCAAAGATACTTTTTTAATTTTTATCTGAAAGCCTGTGGAAATATTTTTTACAAAGATTCAAAAAGAAGCTTCAAACCCTTGAAAAACATAGCGTTATTTAGAGTTCAAAAGTTTATTAACATATATGGTTTCGAAGATAAGATAAACCAAATAAGGAAGAAGAACCATCATGATGTTAGCAAACATATCTGTTTTTAAACGCAACATCATAGGCAGCAAGAAGACGACCGTAGCTAACATTTTTAAAAGACTACAAGCAATAAAAACAAATCCTGCTTTCGATTTATCTAAAAAAGAAAAATAAAGCAGCAAACTACACGTAATAAATGCTAGCGAAAAATGGAATAAATAAATTTGCCAAACGGCATAGAACAATTCAACTTCAAAAGAAAAAAGAACACCGTATTGAATAGCCATTAACACCAAGGTGAAAATCACTAAATATGTGGTAAGCTTTAAAAAGTTAGCTTTCATTCAACTTAAAAAATTACATGTTTTTTACTTCTTTATAAACGACATAAAGCGCTACAAAAACTCCAATAAGAGAACCGGCAATGGTAGCGAAAGGTGAAATAGACTCGAATTTACCATCTAACCAAACTCCAATAAAAGTGGTCACCAGAATTGTGATGACCATTTGAATACCGATACCTGCAAATTTTACGTAGGTATTAAGCGGTTTTTTCTCCTTTTCCTTTTCCTGATTTTCTTTCATCATTTAAGCTTTTCACCGCACCTTTCATCGAGCAAGTTGCATTAAAAGTTGCTCCCGGATCTACATCGAGCTTACCGGTAATTACTTCTCCTTCTATATGTGCAGAAGATTTTAAGGTCAAAGTGTCTTTTACCACAATTTTACCGGTGAATTTACCTTCGAAATCTGCATTTTCACATTCAATTTCTCCGTCGATGTAACCAGTTTTTCCGACCACGATTTTCCCTGCGGTTCTTAAGGTTCCTTCTACTTTACCTTCTATTCTAAAACTACCTTTACCTTCAATATTTCCGGTAATGGTGGTTCCTTGAGCGATTTTGTTTTGTTCTTTTACTGCATCTGAAGACACGCCTCTATTTTTTTTGTTTTCTGAAAACATAATTCAATATTTTATTGAGATTGCTTCGTTAAATAAGCATCTAAATTTTTATGTACTTGTATAATTTGATAGTTACTATCTGATATACTAAAGTTGGTATGTTCGATTTGATAATCTTCTTCCTTCTCTAAAATCTTTCCAAAACCTTCTGCTCCCAATTTACTTTGCAAACCGTGCACAATTATAAAAAACTGCTGCGGCGTGTAAAAATCGACCGAAGTATAAAATTGATTTTCATAACCTTTATCGGCAATAGCCGCGTCTAATTTTTGCTGAAGCTCTAACGCCATTTCTTCCTTACCAACTTCGAAAGGATAAACTAAGTAAAAAACAGCTTCATTCTCATTTTCTGTAAATGTGGTATTTTTTAACGCCGGCAACGATTGCTTTACAATTTGCTCGGCTTTTTTACCTTCTTCACTCTGAGGATAGGTTAACGCCACGTAATTTAACGATTCTTCGTAAGCTTTAAAACCTTCGTAACGACCTCTGGCAAATGCTTTAAGTAATTCAAATTTTGGCACAATATCTTCACCGGTAAAGAGATCGATATACTTTTTGGTGTCATCGATCACTTCTTTATACTTCTCGTCTTTATATTTTCTGTAAACTGAAGTATACACTGCTTCCGGACTATTATTATCGTCTCTCAACGAACGCGGATTGCGTAGAATACTCGCGTAACGAGAATCTGGGTGTTCTGAAAGGATGTTCTGCTTCCATTTTTCCATCATCGCCGTATTGCCGGTCGCTTCGTAAATCTTATATAAATTGTATTTTGAAGGAAGTATTAAACGTTCCTGCGGATTGTTTTGCAATAAAGCTTCTAGTTTATCTGAAGCCAAATCGTACTCTTTGAATTTCTCTTTATAAATTACCCCAAGTTGATAGTACGCAAAGTTTCTGTCTTTCTTTAAACTATCGATCACCTCAACATCTGATGGTATTTCTGAAATATAGTTTTGAGGATCAAAAGCCGGATCGTTTTCAATTTCAGCTAAATAAACTTCTTCTTCATCTACTTCTTCAACTTTTGAATTGTTAGCCGCTTCAGAAGCGTAACGCCAATTGTCTTTTAATTCAATTTCTCCCCAAGTTCTATAGAATTTTTGTAAACCTCGAGCAACTTGTGTGTTGTTGTAAAAATAGAAACTAGAATTACTACTTCTGCTTCCGCCACCGGCGTTGCTGGCTTGTCTTCCGAATAAATTACCGGGATTATTAGCTTTATTCTGAAATTCTCGTTTAGCTTCTGCAATGGCTTTTTCTTTCATTTCTGAAGTTACTTTTTCAAAATAAGAAAGTTGTTCTGCTTCAGACATATTTACCAAACTTAAAATACTGTCGTTGGTATTGGCAATGTCTTCATATAAAATGACATCGTCTAAATTTTCTCGTTTTCTGCGAATGCTTCTAAATTCTCGAGTACTTTCAGGAATGTTCATCATCACGCTATCGTAATACGCGCCGGCCTCTTTATATGCTGCCGCATCGAAATTGATGTTTCCTAAATTTAAATAATCGCGAGATTTTAAATAATTGTTTTGCTGCGGAACTTGTGCTCGCAAACTGTAATTATAAAATTCTACCGCGCCATCGATAGAGTCTGTGTTTTTATAATATTCACCCACCTGATAGTTGATGATATCTAAGAAAGGTCGGTTTTCTCTGTTTTCAAGCATATCATTCATCAACTCCATAAAAGCCAAACGATCACCTTCATCGTAATCGAAATTTTTAGCTTTTTCCATATAAGCGTTGATCATATACGATCGTGGTGATTTTCTATTTAAAGCAATTACTTGATCGAAAGCTTTGTTTGCACTATCTCTTTGCCCTAAACGATCGTAAATTTGACCTTTGATAAACAAATACCTTCCTTTTTCTTCATTAGAATCGGTAAACTCAATCGCGTTGTTTAACGGAGCAATGGCATTTTCTTTTTCATCTAAATTTAAATAGGCTTGCGCCATAGCGGC
>Ga0207920_1000143_pt1 | contig 10879 bp, 10 predicted proteins | sample DeeseametaMP0204_FD_184218 | JGI IMG/M metagenome (GOLD analysis project Ga0207920, IMG submission 184218) | Marine microbial communities from the Deep Atlantic Ocean - MP0204 (SPAdes) | ecosystem: Environmental > Aquatic > Marine > Oceanic | place: South of Cape Verde, Atlantic Ocean... | reverse complement strand
ATTACTAATATTTCCATATTTAGTAAAAGCATATTGTTCATTATTACACCATAATTTAACAGCTTCTTTTAATTCATCTCTATTTTTAGGTTGAAATATCATATAACTATTTTAATAATAATAATAATAATCAAAATTTATTCCATTAAATAAACTATATTATTTTTCCATTTTATTGTACACATAGGACACTTATTTTTATTATTAATCCAACTTGTTTTTATTGAAATGTCAAAACAGTTATTACAATTTAAACATTTAATAAATTTATTTTCAATAGGTTTTAATAAACGCAACATTCATTTTCTTTTTTATCTACTTTAATTGTGGTCCATTTTTACTTTTTTATATAATTTAAACTCATCTAATAGTTTAGATAAATTGATTTTTAATATTATTTTCTATAATTCCATAATTAATACACCATCTACAAAAACTATCTTGTAATTATCGGGATTATGTTTATTTAACTCATTTAAAAATTCTCTTTTAGTAAATATTTGTTTATTGTTAATTTTAATTATTGGATTAAACTTTTCTAACTCTTTATTAAGATGAGATAATATATCTTTTACTTTTTCTTCTTGTTTGTCTATTTTTATTATGTCTCTATTAAAATTATTCAATAAATAAATAAATTGATTCTGAATATTGTTATTAACTTTATGAAAACTATTATTATAAAAACTTATTAAACTATTAAAACTATTCACCTGATTCTGAATTTTATCAATACTTCTATTTATATTAATTTTTATATTTTCTTCTAATATTATTTGTGACTCTCTATGTTTAGTAATAGAATATCTTATTAAATTATCTAAATAAGTTGATTTGTCATATAAACTTCTTTCTAATCCATATAATTGAGTCTTTAAAATATCTTTAGTAAGAGAATCTAATTTAGTTTCTAAATTTTCTGAAGTTATGATAAACTTATCTACATAATCATTAAAACTATTTAATAAAGATTTTAGTTTTGTTTTTATACTCTTCACACTATTGTCTACTACATAATGGGCTAAATTAGAAGGTGTAGTACAAGAGTGATCACAAACTATGTCTAAAATAGAGTTATCTGTTTCATGACCTATACCACATATTATTGGAATGTCACTTTTTTTAATTGCTGTTGCAATATTAAAATTATTAAGCCATTCTAAATCAGACTTTGCACCTCCACCCCTCATTATACATATTAACTGTATATCTGTATATTTTTTATTAATCTTATTAATATTATTAATAATGCCTTCTTCTGTCTTTTCACCCTGCATCCTTGAATCAAACAACATAAACTTAATTGGATAAGGTGAAACTATATCCAAAAAATCTTTTAATCCTGATGCTTCAAATGAACTAATCAAAGCTATATTTCGTATATTGGACGGGATTTGTTTCTTTGGGATATCAAAAAAAAAACTATCTTTTAGTTGTTCTATTATTTTTTCATAATTAGTTTTTTTTTGTTCTTTCTTTTTATAGTTTTTAATATTAAACTTAACTTTGCCATATTTCCTATTAAAATCAACGTCTCCTGCTACTGTTATTACATCATCGTGTTCTAATTCCTCTTTTAAAATAGAATTGTTTATACTGCCTGTAATATCTAATTGGACGTTAGTTAAAGAGCCAAGAGTTATAAAAGTGTAATATGGATAACTCATAATTTTTAATACTCTACAATCAAACTGTATTTTTTTATAAGACTGATTATCTTTAAAATCTTGTTCTATTCTATAATAAAGTTTATCTATTGAAGTTATTCCTGATTTTGTCATATTTGTTTAATCTTACATAAAGTTTAAATCTATTTAACTTATTATTATGATTGTTTCTAAAAAAGAAATAGATAAACTAGTGAGTAAAGTTAATAAGGCTGAAAGTATGAAAGAAAAAAGAGATGCAACAACTCAACTAAAAAAAATAAAAGAGGAATTAATAAAAATTATAGACTACAATGAAAATATTAAAGGAGATGTAGTGGGTCTCGATAATATTGACTTTGTAGTTGACCAAATTAAAGATAAATTAGACAGTTTTGATATTGAGTCTTTCAATATTGAAAAAAAAAAAGAAATGCTTAGATTAAAGAAAAATATAGAGAACTGTATGGAATTTTTAGATAGTTCTAAAGCTGAATTTAACTGCGAATCTGAAGATGGCGAAATAATAGACATTACAAATAAAATAAAAAAACAGTTTACTATTAATAAAATTTTAGACTAAATGGAAATTCTAAAAAATACAAACTAAATATGGTGAGTTACTGATTTTAAAAAATTAAAGTATCTAGAAACTATATTTCAAATAATAATCTAATAGTTTCTAAAATCAATTATGGTTTCTTGGAATTAAGTTTCTTATAAGAATTACTTATCAAAACATAAAAAACTTGTTTTTCGAAAGAGTTTAAATTAATCTAACTTAGATAATCTATAATCTCTTCTAATTCTTTCTTGCTTTCTAATAAATCTACATCTAAATAAAAATATAATGAATTCACTTCAAATTTGTCATCAATTATTTTTTTAAATTCTGGTTTATTTTTCAAATCAATTTTATAAGTTCCTTTATTAAAATTATTATTAATAGAATTCACTAATTCATATTCGCTCTGAATAGTTAAATTTATAACTTTTAAAAAATACTCGAAATCTTTTTTTATTGAATTAAAAATCTTAAACATAGAAATATCTTTTTTATCTATTTTAAATATCATATTTTTGATGGTATTTATTTTAATCCTATTTAGTAAATCTATTTCATAGTATTTTTGATCTCTCTCTGATATATCTTCTAAAAATAATTTAGAAGAAGTAAAACATTTATTATAAATTATTCTTATGCATCTTATAAATCTTTCTTTATCACTGCCATTATTTAGTTTAATTTTTGATATGATATTATCAACATCCTTAGTAAATTGAGATAAATCATTAAAATCTAATGAGAGAATTTTTACTAAATTAATTAGCTGTTGTAGTGGACAAGACTCTTTCCCTTTTATAATTTTTTGTATACTTATTCCTACATCTCTATTAGATGAAAAATTTATATCTTCATGACATACTGCAAACCCAAAAGCCCTGTTTAAGATCAACATAAGGTGTTGGAATGGGAAAGAACCATTTACAGGACCAGCGTCAATTTTAGGATATAATTTATTATATACATATTGTAATACTTCTGTTGATGTTTTAAATTGAGGATTATTTTTAAGATCAACAACTAAAACATTCTTTTTAATATCTTTTTTTATAAATATATTCATACTTTGTTCGATTTTTGTGAGTTTTAATCCTAAATATTTTTCTAACTCATCTCTGTTTGAATGAGATACCCAATAAAACCAGCCTAAATATTTTACATCCATAATTTTACTTTCATGTGTTACTATTAAAGATACCCAACCTCTTGGATTTATATTTTCTAACATTTCAGTTAATTTATAAGGATTTGTATTTTCTTTATTTTTAATAACAGTTGATAAATCTACTAATTTAGGTTTTGTAATTTTGGTATTTCTATTTACTATTTTTTTGTCTTTTAAAATATTTTCTAAATTTGGTTTCTGAAAATCTTCTACAAAATCATAGGTCATAAAATAAGCAAATTGATTTACAGTAATTTTAAATAATTCTTGATCTATTCCTATACTTTTAAGAAATTGCTCGGTTTTACTTACTTTTAGATTTAAATAAGATGACAAATAAACAATTAAAACATCTTTAATTTTATTTACTATTATCTCTTTTGAATTTTTATCTAATCTATTATTAAAATAATCCCCATCCTTCACATCAGTTATAAAGTATTTTCTTAATAAAACTATTATCCATGACAAAAATTGGTTATTCAAAGCCTCTAATTCTGTCATTCTTTCTAAAGACACTGTTGTTGATAACATATTATTCGGATTAGTTCTGGAACTTGTTGTAATAATTTTTTTATAAAATTCCTTCAAAGGTTTTATCTCTGCAAAATCAGCAATTCCTAACAGTCTAAAATTAGAAAATTTGGCAGCATCCATTATAACATCTAATCTTCCAATTCCTTCTCTATTAGGTTGTAAATTTAACATGGAAGCAGTAGTTAAATATATTCTATCATCACCTGTATTATGAAACATATTAATTAATGATGTATGAACAAGACCTTTCTTTATTAAATGACCTGCCTGAAACATATTTATAATAGAAGCAGTGTAAAACTTATCAATTGAACAACCACAAATATCTGTACAATTCTCTATATATTTTGTAAATTTAATAGGATCTCTTAAATCTTTTGATATTTCTGAATAGTTATATCTTGCAAATAGAGTATCAACAGATTCCATCTCTTTTAATTTTAATTCTGTTTCTTCAATATAATAAGTTATAAAAAGTACCGATTTAGTTGAATCTATTAAGAAATCAAATGTATAACCATTATTAGAATTTTTTATTTGTTCTTTTAATAATTCTAAAATTTTATGGTTGATATTTTGTGAGGATTCTTGATAAACAACATCTTTATCATCTGTTTTTAAATAACTAAATTGTGGATCTTTACTTAACCAAGATATAACTCTTTTTTCTTGAAATAACTCTTGAATTTCCTCTGAAGCTTTCTTAATTTTAATTCCCATTAATTTTTTATCTGATATCTTTATAAAAATAGTTCTCCCTATACAAAAACAATCATTGGCTTCTAAATTTTTAATATATTCAGACTTTTCATATTTTACTGGAATTGTTTTTCCTTCTTCAAATAATTCTGTATCTAAATTAAAATACTGTTCTTTTTCATTTGGATAATCTGTACCTTGAAATTCTTTTAAAGGCAAATGGTCTAATAGAAAAGGCAAAATAACATTATTACTTCTATTGTTGCCAGAATCTATAAATTCAATATAGTTAACTGTTGGTTTTAATATTTTTTGTATAGTTTGAGATAAAGGGAATAATTTATTAAAACAACCTAAAATGGCAGGTCTTTTATTGTAAGCTTTTTCTGCAATATTTTTCAATCTTGGGTAATTATTTTTCTCCAAATTTTGAAATCTGTCAAGAGTATATAATATTTTTAAAATTTTGTTGGACCTTATTATATTCGTATAAGGTTTATAATTATAAATAAATTCTATAAATTCGTACATCAAATTTACATATTTATTTCTATTATGAATATTGCCGTATTCAGGCTCTTTTATAGATGTTCTATAAAACAACAATATCCTCATAGGTAAAATAGTCAGATTTTTCATTTCAAAAAAAATTTCTAAACTTTTTACATTTTCCATATGAAAATTTAGCAAATTGATTTTTTTATCTTCATCATATTCGTCATCTTCTTCATTATCCCTAATATTAATTTTTTTTATTTCTTGATTAAATATGAACCTTAAATTATCATAACTTAAAAGTCTATAATTAAAATATAAATTCTCTTCTTTTATATTATAAAAATATAACTCTATATAAACTTTATTATTAAATTCAGTTGATATTAAAAGATGTTTTTTATCAGAATTATTTAATAGTTTAGTTAAAATTTTATCTAAATCTTCTAATTTATTTTTTAATTTTTTAAAGTCTATATTTAATATGGGTTTATTAATATCATCTATATCATATTTATTGTATTTAAAAACTGTTTTATTTTTATAATCAGAGAAATTTAAAAAATATTTTAATTCATTATCAAATGTAGGTGATTCAACTATTAAGTTAAAATTATCTTCCATGAATTTATTCTCTTTGTAATTTTCATCTATTAGAATGCCATATAATCCTTGATTATATCTAAATAATTTATATAAATCTATTACTTTATTCATTCAATATACTAATCAATAAAAAAATCTTAAATTATTAAATTATTAAATTATTAATAAAAATTAAATAAATGTTAATCTAAGCTTAATTCATCATCTTCAAATTCTAAATTATCTAATTTATTTAAACTTTCTATATTCAGTGTTTCTTTTTTTTGTTCTTGCACATTATTAAGTGTATCTTCCAAATTTATATTATGTTTTTCATCATACATATTTTTTACATTATTTATAAAAAAAAATAATTGCTATTATTAAATTTATAACACCTGATATGGTATTAAATAAAGTGACTAATTGAAAAAACTTATCTATATAAGATTGTTGAGTATCAATAAACTCTTTTGTTTTTACTATAAATTCTAATATTTCTAATACTTTATTTAGTGTATTACCTAACATAATTACTAAATTTAATACAGCTAAAGGATAAGATAAAATATTACTTAATTTTAATAATAACTCTATAAATTGCATAGTTTTATAGAATAATTGTTTTTTTAAATATTGTTAATAATCTGTTTCATTGTCAATTATGATTCAAATAAATATTTTCTATCAAATCTTCCATCACGTGTATATTCTGGATAGTCTTCTTCGATATTTTCATTATTTGTTGTGGCTATTATTATTAAATTGTCTAAAACATTACAAGTGTCTAAAAAGTTATTCAAAGATGTTTTATTTTTTGCATGACATTCTTTATCCGTATCTTTATCTTTATAAGTCTCATCACATGAAATATCAAACTCATCTAACATAACAATTATTGGTTGATTATTTTCTAAATCTTCCATAATCGACAATATATCAATTTGGGTTGTACAATCAAATCCTTCTACCAAAGTTGGAAAGTACCCTTTCTTTATCATTTTTTTCGCCAATAATCTACCCATTACAGATTTACCAATACCAGGCTTACCTTTTATTATACATGATGATCTATATTTTTTTTCATAATCTTTTACAATATCATCAAGAACTTTACTTTGGTAATCATATTCTTTTAATTCTTTGAATCTTATTTTAATTTCTCTTGGAAAGTTCTCTCCAAATTTAGAAACTATTTTATTTATATATAAGCATTCATCATCATTATATCTATGATTATTATAAAAAAATTCTCTAAATTTTGGCTTGCTTATATATCTTAAAGTATAAATATTATAAAAAGATACTTCTCTATAAGAATTCCCACTTTCTTTAATATACACTGTAGGCAAATAGTTATCTATTGTAATATGTATTCCTGTTCCTGGTTCTTCATTGTTCTCAACATCTTTAAAAAGAGAATTTTTCATTAAATGTTTATCTATGACATTCACTTTTTCTATATCAGTATAAGTTTCTCTGATAAATAAAATATTTCGAATAAGAATTTTTAAATCTATCTCATCAAATATATAATTGAGAATAAAATAACTTATTGTTGTAGAAAAATTACAAATTATAAAATTAAATAGAAATTCAATTAAATTACAAATTATCAAGTACATAATCTTTTTATATTTATCAAGTTTTTAAATATAAATAAAATATTCTCTTATGTAAACTATTATGATAGACCCATCTTTGTCATGGATAAATAAAGATAAAAAAAATTAACAGTAATGGAGAAGATATTGAAAATATACAATTATTCTCCATTGAAATAAAAGGAGTGAATTGTCCATTTAGTATTAGAATTAATGAAAGTGGTATTTATATAATGTTTAATGCTGTTAGTGTTACATCAAATAAAACTTTACTTGCACCAATAGACGAAAATGACCCTGAAGATAGATTGATATATTCTAAATTTGATTTAAATGGCAATGAAGAAATAATTAAAAGACTACCTTATCATTGCGATAATACAAATCAATTCACTCAGAATATCTTTAATATTAATGACAATAATGAAATATTTGGTACATTAATGGTTAGTTATGCTGTTAATGAAAATTCAACTCAAACAGGAATATATGATATTGTTGTATTTAAATTAAATAATCAAGGTGAAGAAATTTGGACATCTCAAAATAATAATTTTAATTCAAATAATTTAAATGTTTATCCAACTATTGATATTGATAAAGACAATAATTCATATATCGCATTTCTATCGGATGACACAATTACAATTGATGTTGAAGATCGAAATGATTTAGTAATATTTAAACTGGATGATAATGGCAATTTTATATGGAAATATCAAACAGAAGATTTTAATACTATTGATAATGAATTTTTTCCTTTTATAAAATATCAAAAGAATCATATATATGTTAATTTTATAATAACTGACAAAGAGTATTCTTTATCTGATGATTATATGGATAATCCATATATTTTAACAAATAAAATTATTAAATTTAATACAGATGGTGAATTACAATGGATTTATTCTTTTGATATTTTACAAAATATCACAAGTTTTTATCCTAATTTTGATATGGATTCATTTAATAATATATATATTGTATATGTGATTAACCATGATGATAATAATGAACCATTAAATAGAAATATATTAGTTGGAATTAAACTTTCACAAAATAATAAAATTGTTATATCTATTATTAAAAACTCTTTAGATTTAGATGCAAAAACTATCATAACAATTATAAAAAAATACAATAATACAATAAATTTTGATATTTTAACAAAACTATTAATTTAATAATAAAATTGAATATATAAATTTGTTTTTAATAACATAAATGTCTGAGATAGACTCTATTAAAATAAAAAATATAACAGAAAATCTTATTTTCAATATATTACGTAATAATTTAAGAAACATTAAAAAAAATATAAAATGGTTCAAAAATAATAATATATCATTATTTGAAATCACAAACAATTTAAATAATAAATCGATATTTCTATTTGACAGAATTATGAAAAAGATTCATTTAAAAACTTTTAAATATTTAATTAATGAGGGTGTTTCATGCAATAGCGTCGGTGATACTACTTTATTAGTTAAAGCTGTTCAAGAAAAAAGAGAAGATATAGTAAGATATATTATTGACAATGAAGAAATAATTAATTGTAATAGAAATAAATTTACTAATTCAGATAAAAATGATGAACTTAATGTAATATGCCGATGCATTAGTTCATCATTTAAAAAAGGAGGATATTATATATTTGATAAATATTTAGATTCTGGTGTGGATCCAAATATTAAAAACCACAGAATGAAAGGTAAAAACTGTATAGATATATTATATGAACGTTATTTCTTTAATGAACTAATGTATTTATTAAATAGTGGGGGCATAATTAGTAATACTCTTCATCATTTCCTTCTTTTAAGATATAAAATGAATATAAGAGTTTTTGAAGAAGAAAAAAGGCTAACAGAAATTTTACTAAAAAAAAAATATATTTTAACTAGAAAAGATGTAGAAAATTTACTTTTATTAATATTAGAAAATTACTATAATATAAACAAAAGGAATATTATAAAATATGTTAAATTTATAACTAGTTATCCAATAAATATTAATGTTCAAGATAGTAAAGGTAATACACTATTAATACTTGCAATATATTATGGTTATGAGTTAGTAAAATATCTAATGCAAAAAGGTGCATCTTTAACTATCAGAAATAACAAAGGATTAAATTTTATAGATTATTACAATATTCTTCCTCCTGAATCTTATATTAAAAAAGATTATACGATTACTGCTTTTGTTGAAAAACACAAACCCAAACCTACGCTTATAGAAGTGCCTAAAGGAGATAAAAAACTATTTGATAATATAGAATGCTTAGTGTGCCGTGTTGAGTATTCTGAAAGTACAGGTAAGTATATGTATTACCCTTGTGGACACACTACTTGTGGTGATTGTAAAGATGAATTAAAACAATGTCATTGTTGTAGAAAAAATATTATTGATAAAATTAAATTATTTTAACTTATTTATTGTAAAAAAATTGTTTTATTTATATATTATTAATTAATTTTATTATGTCTATTGAAGAATTAAAATATAAACTATCTAAGTCCATTGAAAAAATAGGTAATAATAATGATTTAATTAAACAACTTAATCAAGAAAATTTTGAACAGGAATCAATAAAATGTAATATATTTAATAAATTAGAAGAACAAATTATTAAAAAGCATGGTAAAGGATTAATTAGACTATTCCCTAACTATGAATTAGAATATCCCGTGAATAGTAATAATATTTTGACAAAAAATCAAGAAAAATTAATTAATATGTATCGATATAAATTACTAAATATAGGAAATGAAGTTATAGATCTTGAATTAGATTCATTTCCGCCAAATGTTTATACAGGTTATATTATAGTTCCTTATAATGAAATTACAGATTGTTTTAATATTAATAAAGCATGGATAATTAATAATGATGAGTTATACGATATCGTGTCTGTAATGGAGGACTATTTTGATTATTGTGATTATAAATGTCAAGCTGAATATGGTAGAAATATAAAAGAAGATGTTGAAAAAATAGTTTTAAATAAACACGCCGATGGTAATATTCATGATATAAAAAATATTGACATTTATCTTTCAGATTGTCCAAAAGAATGTCTTAGAAAATTATCTAAAGTAAACAATTATCAATTGCCATTTGCTATTGTACATTGTGAATTTTATATGAAAAAATAAACTTCTTATGAATTATTCAAATATTTTATTTATAAAGTATTATTTTTTACTTTAGAAAAATTATTTTAAATTACCTCTTAATGCTGTTTAATATCACTTTAGAACATTCTTTAACACCAAAGGAACTTAGTCTCTCAAGAATTAATTCAAAGTGATTAAACAAAATAATTAAATTTTATTACATAATTATTTAATAAATTATATGTTTGTTCTAATATGGTTAAAAATATATAATTGTTCTAAGATGGTTAATAATATATAATTGTCCTAAGATGGTTAAAAATATATAATTGTCCTAAGATGGTTAAAAATATATAATTGTCCTAAGATGGTTAAAAATATATAATTGTCCTAAGATGGTTAAAATTATATGTTCGTTCTAAGATGGTTAAAAATATATAATTGTCCTAAGATGGTTA
>Ga0207920_1000128_pt1 | contig 11409 bp, 9 predicted proteins | sample DeeseametaMP0204_FD_184218 | JGI IMG/M metagenome (GOLD analysis project Ga0207920, IMG submission 184218) | Marine microbial communities from the Deep Atlantic Ocean - MP0204 (SPAdes) | ecosystem: Environmental > Aquatic > Marine > Oceanic | place: South of Cape Verde, Atlantic Ocean | collected... | reverse complement strand
AGTTTTGACGCCGATACTATCGACACCAATCATAAAGTTAATATCGACTTAGTGATTGCCGATAGAAATATTCAAAAAGAAGATACCGCTTACACCGTTCCTTACCGGGCGCATTACATTAGCGATGTAAACATTTTTACCGATTACAAATACAGCAATCAAAATAAACCCATCACCGATTCTGCCAGCTTTAAAGGTTATACTTTATATAGCTTCGATAAAATGAACTATAAACCGGAAGCAATCGCAGATGCAGTTTTTATAAAAAAAGGAGAAGTTTACAGAGATTCAGACCGATCGCTTACTTACAGAAGGATGAATCAATTAGGGATTTTTAAATATCCCGATATTCAATATATGCCCGACCCGCGAGATTCAACAGGAACTCAATTAATCACGAATATTTTTCTTACCCCAAAAGAAAAATTTGGAGTCGATTTTAATTTTGATGTTTCCAGAAGTAATATTCAAGATTTCGGGATCGGTTTTGGAGGTTCACTTTTAATAAGAAATGTTTTTGGCGGCGCCGAAACGTTAGAGATTGGAGGTCGAGGCAGTATAGGTTCTTCAAACGATGCGGCCGATAGTGAAGATCGCTTTTTTAATATTTCAGAAATTGGAGCCGATGTAAATTTATCATTCCCAAAGATCGCATTCCCTATTAATACTGATGGGATCATCCCAAAATCGATGTTTCCGTTCACCACTGTAAGTGCCGGTGTAAGCACACAGCAAAATATTGGTTTAGATAAGCATAATGTTACCGGGAAATTTAATTACCGCTGGTATCCTAGCGATGAGCTCACCCATCGTTTAGATTTGATCGATTTACAATATGTAAGAAACCTAAACTCCAGCAACTATTTTAATGTTTACCGAAACTCTTTCAGCAGACTTAACAACATTGCGCAAAATAATTTTGACCAGGTAGATAATTCTTATTTTAACGAAGACAGTAATCCTAACGACGATAATCTCCCTAATTTAAGTATTCCCGATGGAGCGCAATCTTTCATTAGAGATTTTAATAATAACACTTATAATTTTTCTTCGGAAGAAAATCAGATCACCAGAAATATTATTGAGCGAAGAAATAGACTAACGCTAGACAATTTAATACTAGCCTCTAACTTCAGCTATATTAAAAACACCAAAGAAAATATTTACGATCAAGATTTTACGCAGTTTAGATTTAAAGTTGAAACTGCCGGAAGCACCCTTTCACTTGTAGCTCCTCTTTTAAATCTTGATAAAAATGATAATGACAACTATAATCTTTTTGGGGTTGAATTCTCTCAATACGGAAAATTTGAAACCGATTTTATCAAACATTGGGATTTAGGTCAACAAAACATATTCGCCATTCGAGCCTTAGGTGGTATTGCCGTTCCGTACGGAAATTCTAACAGCATTCCTTTTGCGCGTAGCTTTTTTGCCGGTGGCGCAAACGATAACAGAGGTTGGCAAGCTTACGACCTAGGTCCCGGAAGCTCTGGCGGAATTAATGAGTTTAACGAAGCGAATATGAAAATCACACTCAATGCCGAGTATCGCTTTAACCTATTTGGGCAATTAAACAGTGCTGTTTTTGTAGATGCCGGTAACATTTGGAATGTTTTAGACAATGTTGAAGACGAGCGCTCTAGATTTACCTCTATTAAAGATTTTAGAGAAATTGCAGTAAGTTCTGGTTTAGGTTTACGCTACGACCTTAGCTTTTTTGTAATTCGTTTCGATGTTGGGTTTAAAACTTACAACCCCGCTTATAATCGACAAGAATGGTTTCAGCATTACAATTTTGCACACGCAGTTTATAATGTTGGAATTAATTATCCTTTCTAACCCATTTTATTTTATTAATTTTGTAAATCGTTTAATTAAAAAACTAATTCATGAGTCATAATATTAAGCCTGGTGTTGCTACCGGAAAAGAAGTACAAGAAATTTTTAACCACGCAAAAGAGAATGGTTATGCCCTTCCGGCAGTAAACGTAGTAGGTTCTAACACTATTAATGCAGTTTTAGAAACTGCGGCAGAGCTAAATTCACCTGTAATTCTTCAATTTTCTAACGGAGGATCTGTTTTTAACGCTGGTAAAGGTCTTTCTAACGAAAACCAACAAGCAGCAATTTTAGGTGGTGTTGCCGGTGCAAAACACGTACACGATTTAGCAAAGGCTTACGGTGCAACAGTAATTTTACATACCGACCACTGTGCAAAAAAATTATTACCTTGGATTGACGGTTTATTAGATGCCGGTGAAAAATTTTACAAAGAGCACGGTAAACCATTATACAGCTCTCATATGATTGATTTAAGTGAAGAATCACTTGAAGAAAACATTGAAATCTGTAAAGAATACTTAGCTCGCATGAGCAAAATGGGTATGACTTTAGAAATTGAATTAGGGATTACCGGTGGTGAAGAAGATGGTGTAGACAATACCGATGTAGATTCATCTAAATTATACACTCAACCAGAAGAAGTAGCATTTGCTTATGAAGAGTTAAGCAAAGTAAGTGATCAATTTACAATTGCAGCTGCTTTTGGTAACGTTCACGGGGTTTACAAACCAGGAAACGTAAAATTAACTCCAAAAATTCTTAAAAATTCTCAAGAGTACATCACAGAAAAATATGGTGTAGAAGAAAATCATATCGATTTTGTTTTTCACGGCGGAAGTGGTTCTACTGTTGAAGAAATTAGAGAAGCAATTGGCTACGGAGTAATTAAAATGAACATCGATACCGATTTACAATATGCTTTTGCAGAAGGTGTTCGTGATTACATCCAAGAGCATAAAGATTATTTAGCAACACAAATTGGTAACCCAGATGGTGAAGATGTGCCTAATAAAAAATATTACGACCCAAGAAAATGGTTAAGAGAAGGAGAAATTACTTTTAAGAACAGACTTAAAAAAGCCTTCGAAGACTTAAACAACGTTAATAGTCTTTAATCAAATTCTATAAAACCTCATACAACCCAAATAAATATTTATGGCTTGGTTTAAAAGAACAAAAAAAGGAATTCAGACCGCTACCGAAGATAAGAAAGACGTCCCTAAAGGACTTTGGTACAAATCTCCTACCGGAAAAATAGTTGACGCAGAGCAACTAGAAAAAAACTTTTATGTAAGTCCGGAAGATGGTTACCACGTTAGAATTGGTAGTAAAGAGTATTTCGAAATACTTTTTGACGATGCAAAATATAAAGAACTAGATAAAAACCTAACTGCTAAAGATCCTTTAAAGTTTGAAGATACCAAGAAGTATCCCGATCGTTTAAAAGACGCGCAAGAAAAAACAGGTTTAAAAGACGCCATTAGAACCGGCGTAGGAAAATCTAAAGGAAAAGACCTCGTTGTCGTTTGTATGGATTTTAGATTTGTAGGTGGTTCTATGGGTTCTGTAGTAGGTGAAAAAATAGCAAGAGCAGCAGATTATTGTATCGAGCATAAGCTACCATTAATGATTATTTCAAAATCTGGTGGTGCAAGAATGCAAGAAGCAGTTTACTCGTTAATGCAAATGGCAAAAACTTCAGTGAAGTTAGCACAATTAGCAGAAGCCAAACTACCTTACATTTCATTATGTACAGATCCTACAACCGGTGGGACAACTGCATCTTTCGCGATGTTAGGAGATATAAATATTTCTGAACCGGGAGCATTAATTGGTTTTGCAGGACCACGTGTTGTAAAAGATACGACCGGTAAAGATTTACCAGAAGGTTTCCAACGTTCTGAGTTTTTATTAGAGCATGGTTTCTTAGACTTTATCACGCAACGAAAAGAGCTGAAAAATAAGATCAATCTTTATATAGATTTAATTTTAAATCAGCCTATTAGAGCGTAATAAAAATAATTCGAGTAAAGAAATTGTTTATTAAATAATAAATGTATCTTTGCCGCTTCGATAGAAAAACTATCGGTACATAATAATCATTGAAATAATATTGGAATGTATTTAACAAAAGAAGAAAAAGAACAATTGTTCGAAAAACACGGTAAAGGTAAAAACGATACCGGTTCAGCAGAAGGTCAAATCGCATTATTCACGAAAAGAATTGCGTATATTTCTGACCACTTAAAAACAAACAGAAAAGATTACAACTCTGAGCGTTCACTAGTAGCGCTAGTAGGTAAAAGAAGAAGCTTACTTGATTACTTAATGAAGAAAGATATTTTAAGATATCGTGCTATCGTTAAGGAATTAGGATTAAGAAAATAATATTAAAAGGGGCTTTACGCCCCTTTTTTTTATAAGATAAATTGTCACCCAAACAATAATTGGGTAGTTTTTCATTGGTCTATTAAACACACAACAACACAACCCAGACCGTCCGGTAAGACGGAAGACCATTGTTTAATAACACAAATTTTATGATTCCAAAAACATTTAAAGAGGTTATCGATTTAGGAGATGGAAGAGAAATCTCTATCGAAACCGGAAAATTAGCAAAACAAGCACATGGTTCTGTGGTTGTACAATCGGGGAAGTGTATGTTGCTTTGTACGTTAGTATCTAACTACAAACAAAGCGATGTTGACTTCTTACCATTAACTGTAGATTACCGCGAGAAATTTGCGGCTGCAGGACGTTACCCAGGTGGTTTCTTCAAAAGAGAAGCTAGACCAAGTGATGGTGAAGTATTAACGATGCGTTTAGTAGATCGTGTACTTCGACCACTTTTCCCAAAAGATTATCACGCAGAAACACAGATCATGATTCAGTTAATGTCTCATGACGAAGATGTAATGCCAGACGCAATGGCTGGTTTAGCAGCTTCAGCAGCTATTCAACTTTCAGATGCTCCTTTCGAGTGCCCAATTTCTGAAGTAAGAGTAGGTCGTGTAAATGGCGAATTAATCATTAACCCAACACGCGCACAGTTAGAAAACTCAGACATCGATATGATGATCGGAGCTTCTGCAGATTCTGTGATGATGGTTGAAGGTGAAATGGATGAAATTTCTGAAGAAGAAATGACAGAAGCTATCAAATTTGCACACGAACACATTAAAAAGCAATGTGAAGCTCAAGTAAAATTAGCAGAAGCATTTGGTAAAAAAGAAACTCGTGAATATGATGGTGAAAGAGAAGATGAAACACTTCAGCAGAAAATTCATGAGATGGCTTACGATAAAGTATATGCCGTAGCAAAAGCAGGATCTTCTAAAAAAGAACGTTCTACCGCTTTTGGTGAAATTAAAGAAGAAATTACAAACAGCTTTTCTGAAGAAGAAAGAGAAGATTTCGGCGATTTAATTTCAAAATATTATTCTAAAGCAGAAAAAGCTGCCGTACGTGACCTAACTTTAAACGAAGGTTTACGTTTAGATGGTAGAAAAACTGACGAGATTAGACCAATCTGGTGTGAAGTAGATTATTTACCGTCTACACACGGTTCTTCTATTTTCACTAGAGGAGAAACTCAGGCTTTAGCAACTGCAACATTAGGTACTTCTAGAGAAGCTAACCAAATTGATATGCCAAGTTTCGAAGGTGAAGAAACTTTCTACCTTCACTATAACTTCCCTCCTTTTTCAACAGGAGAAGCAAGACCAATTCGTGGAACATCTCGTAGAGAAATTGGTCACGGTAACTTAGCACAAAGAGCTTTAAAAGGAATGATTCCTGAAGATTGCCCATATACTGTTCGTGTAGTTTCTGAAATTTTAGAATCTAACGGTTCTTCTTCAATGGCAACTGTTTGTGCCGGTACAATGGCATTAATGGATGCAGGTGTAAAAATTAAAAAACCGGTTTCTGGTATCGCCATGGGATTGATCTCTGATGCAGATTCTGGAAAATATGCTGTTCTTTCAGATATTTTAGGAGATGAAGATCACTTAGGTGATATGGATTTTAAAGTAACCGGAACAGAAGACGGGATCACGGCTTGCCAGATGGATATTAAAGTGAAAGGATTAAGCTACGAGATCTTAATTAAAGCCTTAAAACAAGCAAGAGAAGGAAGACTTCATATCTTAGGTAAACTCACCGAAACGATCGAAGCTCCTCGTGAAGAAGTGAAAGGTCATGCTCCAAAAATGATCACTCGCAGAATTGCTAACGAATTTATAGGTGCTTTAATTGGTCCTGGCGGAAAAGTAATTCAGGAACTTCAGAAAGAAACAGGAACAGAAATCGTTATTAACGAAGATCCTGTAACTGAAGAAGGAATTGTGGAGATCTTAGGAACCGATCAAGAAGGTATCGATAAAGTAATGGCGAAGATCGATTCGATTACTTTTAAGCCTGAAAAAGGTAGTGTTTACGAAGTAAAAGTGATCAAAATTTTAGATTTTGGTGCAGTTGTAGAATATGTAGATGCTCCAGGAAACGAGGTTTTATTACACATTTCTGAACTTGCTTGGGAACGCACCAACAACGTTACCGATGTTGTAAATATGGGTGATGTTATTGATGTGAAATATTTTGGTGTAGATCCTAAAACTAGAAAAGAAAAAGTTTCTAGAAAGGCGCTTTTACCAAGACCACCAAGGGAAGATAAAAAAAGAGAAAACAATAACGAGAAGTAATTATTCTCTTTCAAGTGCATAAAAAGCTCCGAATAACTTCGGAGCTTTTTTTATTTTAAGATTTCTTTAACTGACATACTTACACTTTTCGACGTATTGGCAGTTATTAAAATTTTAAATTTTCATCACCAAATTAGATTATCAACACAATTTTATTAAAATAATGTCAAAGTATTAACTAATACACTAGTTAATTACTAATTTTCGGATGGCTGTGAATTTGTGCTTTTTATAAGGATATCTGCACAGTCCTTGTACATTATAAAGCAAATAAATACTAAACCAAGAAATAAACAAAAATGAAAGTATTAGTAATTGGAGCAGGAAATATGGGGTTAACTTACGCAGAAGGAATGGTAAAATCATCACTTCTGGGAGAAAAAAACCTTCAAATATTCGACACTGATCCAGAAAAAATAATTGCTTTAAAAGAAGTTTCGCATTTCGATGTTTATGATAAATTAGAAGACTGCCTTCCTAAAGCAGACTTAGTTTTTATCGCTGTGAAACCTTATCACAGTGATGATCTTTTCGAAAAAATGAAGCCAATGATTAATCAAAATCAAATCTTCATTTCGTTAATGGCCGGTGTTACCATCGAGTCTATCCAAGAGCGTTTAGGCGCAGAAAAAGTTGTAAGAACAATGCCTAACTTACCGGCACAAGTTGGTAAAGGTGTTACTTCTTATACCGAGTCTGATAAAGTTTCTAGAGTAGAATTATTAGCCATTAGAAATTTATTAGATACTACAGGAGAATCGATACACGTAGATACCCAAAAATTTATTGATGCTTCAACAGGAATTTCAGGTAGCGGACCTGCATATGTTTTCTACTTTATGAATTCTATGCTCGAAGCTGCTAAAAAAATGGGATTCTCTGAACACGATTCTAAAGTTTTAGTAAGCAATACTTTTGAAGGAGCCGTAGAGCTTTTCAACAAAAATGATTTATCGCCACAAACTTGGATGAACAGAGTTGCATCTAAAGGAGGTACCACAAGAGCTGCGTTAGACTCTATGGACGATAATAACGTGAAAGACCTTATAAAAGAGGCCGCTTATGCAGCTTTTAATAGAGCAATTGAATTAGGAGAAAAATAATTTTATTCATTATAAACCAATTATGGACGAGGATACAAAAAGAGTTGTAATTAAAGTTGGAACCAATGTAATGACCAACAAAGACAACCGAATTTTAGGCCCTGTATTAAAAGAGCTAGTAAGACAAATTGCAGAATTATATGAACGTGATATTATGACCGTTCTAGTTTCTTCTGGTTCTTCGATAGCGGGACAAGAAATACTTGGCGAATGCAAGATTCAAGACAAATCGATTAGAAGACAAGTCTTTTCTGCCGTAGGACAACCAAGAATGATGCGACACTATTACAGCATTTTTCACGATTACGGTATGCGTTGCGCTCAGGTTTTAGCCACCAAAAGAGACTTCGATCCTGGTAAGCACAGAGAAAACATGATTAACTGTTACGAAGGTTTATTAGCTGAAGGGATAATCCCTATCGCTAATGAAGATGATGCCGTATCATTAACTATGTCGATGTTCTCTGATAATGATGAATTAGCAAGTTTAGTAGCCGAATTGATTAATGCCGATAAGCTAATTATTCTTACCGATATAGAAGGATTTTACACCGGTCACCCGGAAGATGAAAATTCAGAAAAACTGAATGAAGTAAAAGTTGATGAGAATGTTGAAAAATACGTTCAAACTTCAGACAAAGGTGAAGGCGAAGGCCGTGGCGGAATGGGTTCTAAATTAAAAATTGCCAAAGGAACCGCAAATAAAGATATACCTACCTACATCGCAAATGGTAAACGACACAATGTGATTTTAGATATTATTGACGGAAAAGATGTAGGAACAAAGTTTACCAACTAAGTAAATTTTAACAACTAAAAAACGAAACATGCAATTATTAGATTCAACAATAAAAGACAAAGTTTTAGACTCGATGATGAAAATTATCGATCGAGAACGTTCTAACATTATCGCTGAAAACAAAAAAGATCTTGACGCTTTTAACAAAGACGACCAAGCACTTTACGACCGATTAGTGGTAAATGAAGCTAAGGTTGATGGAATGATACAGGCGATTAAAGAAGTAAAAGAACAAGAAGATCCTGTTGGTAAAGAAATTTCTGACAGAACTTTAGATAGCGGTTTAAAAATTATTAATAAAACCGCACCGTTTGGTACGATCATGATCATTTATGAATCTCGACCAGATGTAACCATTGAAGCTGCTGTATTAGCTTTTAAAGCCAATAACAAGATTTATTTAAAAGGTGGTAAAGAAGCAAAAAACAGCAACATCATTCTTGAAAAATGTTGGCACGAAGCTTTAGAAGAAAACGGTCTAGCTAAAGACTGGATCGAGCTTATGCACACCAACAGAACAGAAACGCAGGAATTTTTACAAAATCCACCGGTGCAGTTAGACTTGATCGTACCAAGAGGTGGCGAGCGTTTAATTCAGTTTGTAAAAGATCACGCTAAATGTGCCGTATTGGTAAGTGGTCGTGGGAATAACTTTTTATATGTAGCAGAAGATGCCGATTGGGAAAAAGCAGTAAAAGTTATTTTCAACGCGAAAACAGATAAAATTTCAGGATGTAATGCATTAGATAAAGTATTTATCGACAAGAATATTCCAGCATACGAATCTAAACTGAAAGAGCTTCAGACTGTTTTAAAAGAAGCAAACGTAAAGATTCTTGTAGATGAAAAAGTTAGCACTACACTTTCTAATGAAGAAAAAATACCAAGTGAAGATACGTGGTACGAAGAATTTTTAGCATTAAAAATTGTACTTGCCGAAGCTGATGGTATTGACGGTGTTATCGAAAAAATTAATCAGTATTCCGGTGGTCACTCTGCTTGTATTATTACAGAAGATAAAGACAAAGCCGCTAAATTTATGGAGCAAATCGATAGTGCAGCGGTTTACCATAACGCTTCTACCCGTTTTACCGACGGTGGTCAAATGGGAGTTGGCGCAGAGTTAGCCATTAGTACCGATAAGTTACATCACAGAGGTCCGTTAGGTCTTAAACAACTAGTAACCAATAAATACTATGTTTATGGTGACGGTCACGTAAGAGTGTAAAAAATAAAACTATAATAAGTTTTCAAAAAGCCTGCTTTTTTTATTGATATTCATAAAAAAAATAAACCAAATTGTAAACCTCGTCAATTTTTTGCGACAAGTTGGGAGTTAAAATTAAACGCAAGTTTTTTTAAAGTTTTTGTAACCTTTTTTGAAGAACTTACGTATAACTAAATATAACACTCTTAAACATAATCTAGAGATCGTAAATGAGACAACTTAAAATTACGAAGCAGGTAACTAACAGAGAAACCGCTTCGCTAGACAAGTATTTACAAGAAATTGGTAAGGTAGATTTAATTACTGCAGACGAAGAAGTAGAATTAGCACAACGTATTAAAGCCGGTGATAACAGAGCTTTAGAAAAATTAACTCAAGCTAACTTACGTTTCGTAGTATCGGTAGCAAAACAATACCAAAACCAAGGCTTAACATTACCCGATCTTATTAACGAAGGTAACTTAGGGCTTATTAAAGCAGCAAAACGTTTTGATGAAACTAGAGGTTTCAAATTTATCTCTTATGCCGTTTGGTGGATTAGACAATCTATACTTCAGGCATTAGCAGAACAATCTAGAATTGTACGTTTACCGCTTAATAAAATTGGTTCTATTAATAAAATTAATAAAACCTATGCATTTTTAGAGCAATCTAACGAAAGACCTCCAAGTGCAGAAGAGATTGCTAAAGAGTTAGACATGACGATTAACGATGTGAAAGAGTCTATGAAAAACTCTGGTCGCCACGTATCGATGGATGCTCCTTTAATTGAAGGTGAAGATTCTAACTTATACGACGTATTACGTTCAGGTGAATCTCCAAACCCAGATAAAGAACTATTACACGATTCATTAAAAACAGAGATTGAACGTTCTTTAGAAACACTAACTCCAAGAGAAGCAGATGTAATTCGCTTATATTTTGGTCTAGGTAATCAACACCCAATGACCTTAGAAGAAATTGGAGAAACTTTCGATTTAACACGTGAAAGAGTTAGACAAATTAAAGAAAAAGCTATACGAAGATTAAAACATACTTCTAGAAGTAAGATTTTAAAAACCTATTTAGGTTAAAAATTCGTAACTTTACCATAACAAACAGTAATTTCATAACTGTTCGTTTTTTGATTGATGAATGAAACCCCGGCTGATTACCGGGGTTTTTTATTTTCATAGATATTTCTTAACACATCAAACGTATTTAGTCGTATTTTTTTGTATTTTGACCGAAAATAAAACTAAATGCGATTAGCCATTTGCTATGTTAGTAATTCTAGTTTAGAATTATCTGCAGCTCAAATTCAAGAACTACTTTCAGAAACACAATACCTTAATAATAAAAACGATATTAAAGGCTTACTTCTTTTTTCAGACGGAAATTTTTTTCAAGTAATCGAAGGTGAAACCGCAAAAGTGAACAACTTATGGCAAAAAATAAAAAAAGACGATCGTCATAAAAGCATCATCAAAATTTTTGAAGAAAAAATAACCACTCCCCCATTTGATGGATTTCTTTGTGATTATATATCTGAAGAAGAAAAATACCAATTCGATAATTTGAAAAGGATATTTGATCAACTCAAATCTTTAGACGATAAACCTCGTGATACCGCTCAAGAAGTATTAAAACTTTTTCTAAAATGTCAATAAGACCTTAATCCATTATTTCTTAGTATTTTTGTAATTCAACAAAAAAGAAAAATGGAAAAATTAATTGCCCCTTCTATCTTAG
>Ga0207920_1000119_pt1 | contig 11743 bp, 6 predicted proteins | sample DeeseametaMP0204_FD_184218 | JGI IMG/M metagenome (GOLD analysis project Ga0207920, IMG submission 184218) | Marine microbial communities from the Deep Atlantic Ocean - MP0204 (SPAdes) | ecosystem: Environmental > Aquatic > Marine > Oceanic | place: South of Cape Verde, Atlantic Ocean | collected... | reverse complement strand
ACGCATACGACGAGCACATAAAACAAGTGTTCCCCGTGCCCACGGGGATGAACCGAAAGAGGCAATCGGATAGACCCTAACAGGTTTGTGTTCCCCGTGCCCACGGGGATGAACCGAACACTGTCACTTTGGGTAAACCCTGATGATAGTGTTCCCCGTGCCCACGGGGATGAACCGCAAGAGGCTATTTTAACAATCAAAGACAAGTGGTGTTCCCCGTGCCCACGGGGATGAACCGTAAGTCATCATTTGCTATTTCATCGCCATCGAGTGTTCCCCGTGCCCACGGGGATGAACCGGGTCTTGAAGAAACTCATCCCAACGACCATTAGTGTTCCCCGTGCCCACGGGGATGAACCGAGCCTATGACGATGTAATGACCGAGTTAGATTGTGTTCCCCGTGCCCACGGGGATGAACCGCATATTCTTGAAACCAAGAAGGCCATTAAATCGTGTTCCCCGTGCCCACGGGGATGAACCGCATTGTCAGCTGGTGAGTTACAGACCTTCATCGTGTTCCCCGTGCCCACGGGGATGAACCGCCTGATAACGAGCCTATGAGAAGGGCTGCTTAGTGTTCCCCGTGCCCACGGGGATGAACCGCTTCTATCTTCCATTGGGCAAGTGCCTATTTCGTGTTCCCCGTGCCCACGGGGATGAACCGCGTCTGCAATCGACTGATTGATTTAGGCTCAGGTGTTCCCCGTGCCCACGGGGATGAACCGGGTTGCCGATTCCACTCTAGTAAATGAGGCCCGTGTTCCCCGTGCCCACGGGGATGAACCGTGATATAGCAATCCTGTTTGTATGAATCCGTAGTGTTCCCCGTGCCCACGGGGATGAACCGAGCTAGAAAAAGAAATGAAAGAGAAGCTAGAAGTGTTCCCCGTGCCCACGGGGATGAACCGTGAGGTGTCAACTTGAAGGTGAGTGCACAGCGGTGTTCCCCGTGCCCACGGGGATGAACCGTATTCCCGCTTTGTTAAGCCGTATTCAGGTGCGTGTTCCCCGTGCCCACGGGGATGAACCGTCTAAAGATGCGGAACTGGCTGAGACATTATTGTGTTCCCCGTGCCCACGGGGATGAACCGTCAATTACTGACATTTGGTGGCATAGATGCAGGTGTTCCCCGTGCCCACGGGGATGAACCGTTTTTCAACCAATGTTTTATTTAGAATGTCGTAGTGTTCCCCGTGCCCACGGGGATGAACCGCTTTTGAAAATGTTGGTGCGGCGATAGCTCGCGTGTTCCCCGTGCCCACGGGGATGAACCGGGTTGATTACATCAATAGGCACATCAACGTTGGTGTTCCCCGTGCCCACGGGGATGAACCGAGCACCCATTTCAATTAACCCGGCTCCCGGTAGTGTTCCCCGTGCCCACGGGGATGAACCGGTCTACCGCCTAAAACAATTAGCCAGTTAGCGGTGTTCCCCGTGCCCACGGGGATGAACCGCCAATGAGCCAAAAGAAGAAGTTCAGCAAGAAGTGTTCCCCGTGCCCACGGGGATGAACCGGCTTTGTATTGACCCATAAAAGCCCGCCAGTAGTGTTCCCCGTGCCCACGGGGATGAACCGCCATATGGCTAATGACGCTTTACTAAAATTAGGTGTTCCCCGTGCCCACGGGGATGAACCGCAACATTGCGTAACGTCATTGGCCAGCTAGAGGTGTTCCCCGTGCCCACGGGGATGAACCGCAGACACACCGCAAACAGAAACAACCAACAACGTGTTCCCCGTGCCCACGGGGATGAACCGCGCATTTCAGTGCCGGCGATCATGTTTTCAGTGTGTTCCCCGTGCCCACGGGGATGAACCGATGCGCTGATTCAATTAGCGGATGATATTCAAGTGTTCCCCGTGCCCACGGGGATGAACCGCGAGCCCTTCACCTGAGTTTTGATAGTAATTGGTGTTCCCCGTGCCCACGGGGATGAACCGGGCGTTGTGTCCTTTTGGATAAATGATACGTCGTGTTCCCCGTGCCCACGGGGATGAACCGTTCAAACTATGACGTTGCTTATTTAACAATGGGTGTTCCCCGTGCCCACGGGGATGAACCGCAACAATTAGAGCAACAGCAACAGGCGAGCCAGTGTTCCCCGTGCCCACGGGGATGAACCGGCTAAATAGATCAAACCACTGTGAAACAATAGGTGTTCCCCGTGCCCACGGGGATGAACCGTAGAAATGATTACACAAGAAGAAATTTCAATTGTGTTCCCCGTGCCCACGGGGATGAACCGAATAGGGTTTATGCGTGGCGCTAAAGAGCAAAGTGTTCCCCGTGCCCACGGGGATGAACCGTGCTTCAACAATTGCTGAATCGTTAAATGTATGTGTTCCCCGTGCCCACGGGGATGAACCGATTTACAATGCCCAGAGGGTCAATCTCCCGACGTGTTCCCCGTGCCCACGGGGATGAACCGGATATGACGGTGAATTACAGGGAGACCATAAAGTGTTCCCCGTGCCCACGGGGATGAACCGCACAAGCGCGAGTTTTACGCGCAGTGCATCAAGTGTTCCCCGTGCCCACGGGGATGAACCACCTTCACTGTTCGAAAAAGCACTAAACAAGAGGGTCATATTTTGTCTCTGATTGCGTATAAATATTTGGTATATTCGCACTGCTTTATTCACAAAATGTGGTTGCAGAACTAGTCCTCTGGTGAGATTGGCGACTACAACTCCGAATACTAACGATGCAAAACAATGGGGAGCTGTTCATCTAATGACCGAATCACAGACAGCCCCCCGATGCCCACTTCCCCTAAACTAAGACTGATTAAACTAACGATGCCAAGAACTTTGTAAAAGGCACAATATCTTGTTTAACGCTGGCTGTTTCCAACGCTTGCATATATTCATCTCGTCGTTCGACGGGTACAATTGTCCAGGGATAGCCACCCGATGCCATCATTAAATTCATAACAAATCTTCCCATTCTGCCATTGCCATCAAAGTAAGGATGGATGTAGACGAAAATGAAGTGCCCCAGTACCACTCTGACGGCTGAATTTTTCTCTTCTGCGAGCAAGTCGAAGAGTATCGGCATCATATCGCGAACCGCTTCTCTACCTGGTGGAGTATGCATAGATTGACGAATATAGACTGGTCCTGTCCGGTAACCAGCCAAGTCCGACTGCTTAATAATACCAGCAGCCACACTTGGGCCAAATAAAGCCAGATACCAATCGCTGTGTGTCTGTTCCAATACATCGCCAGCGTTTCTACCTTCTAACACCGCTAACACGGCTTTTTTAACTTCCTGAAATGCATTCCAGTAGCCTTTGGCGGCCATAGCATCTAAATGCCTTTTACTCTCGTCTGAACCTTCAGCTTGCCAATTACCAGAGCGAACCAGTTCAATCAATTCGTGAGTCACACGATAGCCTTCAATAGACAGTGAGTGGTATGCGTCTGTAACGTATTTGTCTTCTACTTCAGCCATGTAGGTTTCGATGTCGACGCTTTGTTGTGTTTGTTCAGGGAAGTGCGCGATAACACTTTCACGCATTTGTGCCCACATTAACCTCATTCGATTAACATAGGGTGACACATCACGACGACCAAAGTTTACCTGCACTTTTTCTGCAAATGGATCTTCTTCCTGCACTTTCAAATCGGCCGCTTGCATGCCCTTTAAGATATTATCAGCAATCAGATTCCGGCCGATATTTCTAAAGGCGCCCACTAAACGGCCAGCAATCACGCTGTGGTTACCTGCAAGTAAAACGGACAATACGTCTGATGCATCTGTCACCATCGATAAGGCAGTACGTATTTGGATGGGCGCATTTTGAAACTGGTTCGCCGAAGAGTAAACAAGTGCAGCCGCTAAGCTATAGACATTTAGCCCTTCCAAGTTTTCAATGTATTCTGTGGCAGGCATGTTCAATCGAACATCAAAAACCGAGGTGTTGTGCAAAAAGGCAGTAGGTTTATTATTGCCTTTAGGCGAGCGCACGAGTAATTGCTGAGGTACGGTTCTATCGCCGATATGCAGGCTAATTGATTGTTCAGGTGAGAGGCACCAGGCATTGTCGAATCGCTGTGACAAATAAGCGCCGCAAAAGCCCCAGAAAGAAGTATACCAAGATGTACTGTCGCCCGGCTTTTCATCTGGCATCGCCGGTATGTACCAACCCCGAATGACCTCGCGAATAAACCCATGCTTCAATAGCCGCTCTCGATGTACTCTGCTAAGTTGCCTTGACTGGATGGCAACAGTCCCTGACTCTTGAAGTTTTTGTAATTGCTCAAGCGAATCTGCTAGTTTTTGTGATATGTCATTCATGTTCGCTCCAACTATTACTCGTGATACTGACCAGCTATTAATCCTTATTTATAGGTTTTAGTGTTATATCACCTATAGGTTTTAATGTCTTTCAACTTATAGGTTTTGGTGTTTCTTTGGCTGTAGGTTTTAATGGTTCTACGTTTACGGCGTTTAGTTAGAAAGGAGGGCTACAGAATATGGGTTAAAGCCTATGGATACTAAATCACGAACGCTCTAGTAGCCTAAGCGCGATTGCTGCGGCCGATGTTTTGTTATCAACGCCCAGCTTTTTATAAATCTGCTCAAGGTGTTTATTTGCGGTACGTGGGCTCATGTCGAGAATTTGAGATATTTCCCAACTCGTTTTACCAAAAGAAATCCAATACAGCACTTCAGACTCTCGCTTAGTAATCGGTAACTTTTCCTGCAAGCAAAGGTGGGTTTTACTGGTGGGTGGCTCTACTATTTTAAATAGATGGTGCGGTGCTTGTACACCTAGATACTTTATTTGCAGTGGCGATGAGAAACTATGTATTGTTAATATCGACGATTCTTCTAAATTTTCACTTTGAAGCCATGGAGCCAGTTCTTTCGAAATGCTTGCCCAAGGGCTAGTATCCTCACCACATATCTTTTCGATAAATTGATGAACGTTAGGCGTAGCCCAGGATAACCGGCCTTCTGAGCTTACACAAAAAGTGTTACTACCTGTGCTATCTAGTGCACTTTGGGCGCTCAAGGCTATCTTTGCAGTTTGAATATGAGTTTTAATTCGAGCGATGACCTCATCGGGGGCAATGGGCTTTGTTACGTAATCGATACCGCCAGCGTCGAAACCTTTAACCACATCATCGATTTCGGTAAGGCCTGTCATAAAAATTATAGGTGTATTGGGGAGTGCTTCTTTCAGCTTCTTGCAGGTTTCAAAGCCGTCCATCTCGGGCATAACGGCATCCAAAAGTATTACATCAGGTTTTACTTTCTCTACAATGGCTAATGCTTGTACTCCATTTAACGCTACCAGAGCAGTAAAGCCTTGGGTATTTAACGCAACATTTAGCATCCCCAAAGACTCGGGGGAGTCATCGACAACTAGCACGACATCACTGATATTATTCATGAATACACTCACCTAAATATCTGATTATTTCTGGAAAGTTACATTGGGAAATATGTTGCTTTATATTTGATTCTACATCAGGGGAAAAATAATGATGGGTTTCTATTTCCGTTAGTTTGCTATTAAACCCAGATAAATACCCAATTTCAGCTAGTGTGATCAATTCCCTGTAGTGGTCAGATGTAACGGGCGTTCGTTGCTGCTTTTCTATCTGCGTTATGCTTTCGGTTTTATCGGGAGAATATTCCCAATTAAGTGCTAACAACTGCCCAATCTGATTGAATAAATTGTCCAAATTGAACGGCTTTGAAATATACCCGTTATGCAATTTTGTGTGAGCCGTATATTGCTCTAACTCACGAGCGTTTGCCGATACCATGAGTACGGGCATTAACCAATTATCCATCCGTAGTGTGGACAGCAGATCCCATCCACTTGCGTTAGACAGTTTTACATCTAGTGTAATTAAGTCGATGTGGTGACTTTCTAATTGAGAAAACGCTTTTTTCTCATTTTCCGCTAGCAACACAATAAAACCAAGTGGAGTTAATACATCTTTAAGCAACTGCTGTTGATGAGGCTCATTGTCTATCACCAGTATAGTTTTACGCGTGCCTGAGTATGCGCAAACATGTTGGCTATGATTTTCCGGCGTGGTTTGATTTTGAGTAATGCGTGGAAGCATTAAGCGCAAAGTAAAGGTTGAACCTTTCCCTAGTAAACTTTTGAAGCTAAGTTCACCGCCCATTAATTCGGTTAAAGAGCGAGATATCGTTAATCCTAACCCAGTGCCACCAATCGCCTGTGTATGGGTGTTTCTAATTTGCTCAAAGGGCTGAAAAATAGTTTCTTTATGCGCTTCGCTTATACCTGAGCCTGTATCTACAACGACAAAAATCGCGACTTCATTTCTATACTGAACATCGAATTTAACATGACCGGCCTCTGTATATTTGATGGCGTTAGAGATCAAATTAATCAATATTTGCCTAAGTCTTTGCTTATCACCAACCACTACATCGGGAAGCTTTGTACTGATGTTAGTGTGAAAATTGAGACCTTTGTTACTTGCCTGCAATTCAAACATATCGATGAGTTGTTTCAATATAGCTCTAATATTAAATTCATCTCGGTGAAGTGTTAGGCGGCCAGCTTCTATTTTTGATATTTCCAACAGTCCTTCAATCAAATTGGCAAGATGCTCCCCATTTCTTCGCATGATGCCCATAGTGTCTCGTTGTTTTTCACTTAAACTAACATCTTTACCTAATAGCTGTGAATAACCTAGCATCACATTTAATGGCGTTCGCAGCTCATGGCTTAGTCCCGCTAAATATCGGCTCTTGGCTTCATTTGCAGCCTCAGCAGCATTCTTTGCTTTTTCAAGCGCAATGGACGTTACTTCGTGGGCTCCTATTTCATCGGCCAAAGCTGACGCTTGGGAACGAAGTTCTTTAAGGGCTATTTTGTTAGCGTTTCTTGCTAAAACAAATAGCCAACTTAGTATGCCAACAATGATAGAGAGCAAGAAAAATATCTTAATTAGCATATCTGCAAAAAGGACATTTGCACCTGAGGTAGAAGGTACTTGAAGGTAAACTAAATATAGAATACTGGCGCTAACACAACTTAGCGCAAATGTTAGCGCTATAAACTGTGACATAGGGGTCGTTAAGGCTTTAAGAAGGTCGATACTTAAAAAACGATGAAAAAATATCTGTGATTGTGCAAAGAGCGTAGCTTCTGGCCTACAGATATCTCCACACTTCACATCTAATGAACAGCACAGCGAGCAGATGACCCCACTATATGCTGGACAAAAAGTAATATCCTCTTGCTCAAATTCATTTTCACAAATGCAACATACACAGCTGGTTTGTGTAATAGCTACTTTATTATCAACCAAATAGTATTTACCACCGGTGAGTTTTCCAATGACAGGAACTAAGATAAAAGGTAAGAAAAAGGCAAGGTAAGAGGCAAGAGCTTGAATTGTTTCACCATACCAGCCGTAATGGCCCGTTATACCGATGAAAGAAGATATGAACATTGCGCCAATTCCCACAGGGTTAATATCGTATAAATGTGAACGCTTAAATTCAATATGCTTAGGGCTAATACCCAAGGGTTTATTAATCACTAAATCAGCAACAACCGAGCTAAGCCAAGCTAAAACCAGTACCGAATAAACAGAAAGCATGCTTTCAATGGTTTGATAAATGCCTAACTCCATTAACAATAAAGCAATGGCGACATTAAAAACCATCCACACCACACGACCAGGGTGATTATGTGTTACCCGAGAGAAAAAGTTAGACCAAGCCAATGAACCCGCGTAAGCATTTGCCACGTTAATTTTTAATTGTGAAATAACCACGAACGCACCAGCAAAAATCAAGACTAAATCCGCATTATCAAAAACATAGCCAAAGGCTAATTGATACATATGCGCCGGATCATCCGCTAGCTCAGCGGGAATACCTTGTTGCAAAGCAAGGTAAGCCAAAAATGAGCCTAATAATAGTTTTAAAGCGCCAAAGAGTATCCAACCAGGTCCTGCCGAAATAAGGGCAAACCACCAACGCCAGGCCTTCTTTTTAGGTTTTTCAGGTAAAAAACGTAAAAAATCGACTTGTTCACCTATTTGCGCGACTAAGGACAGTAATACCGCGGATGCTGCACCAAAAAGTAAAAGATTAAAAGAGCTGCCTTGCTCTCCTGCCTCTCCGGTAAAGCTTAACCAACCTTGTAATTGGCTCTCCTTATGGGTAAAAACGAAGTACAAAGGTAGGCATTGTAAAATAATCCATAATGGTTGTGTCCACACCTGAAAACGACTGATGTAAGAAATACCGTGGGTTACTAAAGGAATGACCACAATAGCACTAACGATATAACCAATGCTGAGCGGTAAACCCAATGATATTTGCAGTGCCATCGACATAATGGCGGCTTCGAGTGCAAAAAATATAAACGTAAACGAAGCATAGATTAATGACGCTATGGTTGAGCCAATATAGCCAAACCCAGCTCCTCGACTGAGTAAATCAATATCAACGCCGTATTTGGCAGCATAATAACTAATCGGTAAGCCGGTAAAAAAAACAACAAGCATTACCGCCAGAATTGCCCATGCCGAGTTTTCAAAACCATAGTTAAGGGTTACAGCACCACCAATCGCTTCTAAAACTAGAAAAGAGACAATACCAAGCGCGGTAGCGGCAATTCTACTAAGTGACCAATGCCTTGCCCGTCTTGCCGTAAAGCGTAGCGCAAAATCTTCCATCATCTCATTAGCAACAAGCTTATTGTAGATTCGACGAGTGGGTAATATTTTTTGATTTGATTGCATTTAATCGTACTTAGTAATAAGGCATTCCCTAGAAGAAAAAAAACACATTAAAATTAATATCATGCCCACACCTATTTTACATAATTTTACACTTCGGTATATGCGTAGTTTTACGTAGTCGATTGCGCACTTTGACGAATACCTGTCCTTGACTAAAAAACACATACTAAACCCAGTTATAAATAGCCTTGCGTTTAAGAGTTATCAATTAAAAAGATAACCAAAAAACGTTCTTAAAACTTTATTCTTGGGAATATAAACATGAAATTACTTACTAAATTAACGCCAATTGCAGCAACTATGTTGCTTTCGTTAGGGATAATATCAACCGCACAGGCAGGTGCAAAACTAACTATCAACGATGATACGTTTATTCACGTTGGGGCGGGTATTCGTACCTCATTTAGCGCCACAGAAAATGCTTCCCCAAATGGCGAAAAGTATAGTAGTGATTTTAATTTAAACAACAGCCGAATTTATATTTCTGGCCAATCAACAGAAGACTTTAAGTTCACTTTTAACACCGAAGAAATTTGGGGCGAGTACGGCGTGCTAGAAGCCATTGTTCAATATGAACCATCAAAAGAGTTTAACGTTTGGGTTGGTCGTATGTTAACACCAGCAGATCGTATTGAAATGAATGGGCCATACTATTCTTTATCATGGAACCAATACACGGTTCCATTATACCCCTCAGATTGGAGTACCGATTTCGAAACTGCCGGCGCTTACGGCCGTGATGAAGGTGTAACTGTATGGGGTACTCTTGGTAAGTTCCAATATGCTGTTGGTGCCTTTGATGGTTATAACGGTGCATCAAATGCTGACGACAGCCTGCTATACGCTGGTCGTTTTGCTTATAACTTCTTAGGTATGGAAAGCAACCCAGGTTATTACACAAGTTCAACGTACTACGGTAAAGCCGGTGATATTTTCACGGTTGCCTTATCGTTCCAAACACAAGCTGCTGCTTATGGCCCAGTTGATGACGCGAGTGGTTTTACTGGTATTGCTTTAGATGTCTTGTCTGAAACCGTATTAGACGGCGGTGACGTAATTACTTTTGAAGGTGAATACAAAACGTTTGATTGTGACTGTGCTGGCGGTGATTTCACGTTATTCGATGGCGACTCTTACTTTGCCACCGGTGCTTACATGTTCTCTGAAAAAGTTGGCATAGGTTACATTCAGCCATACGTTCGCTACACCGGCAGTGAGCCAAATGAAGGTGAAAGAAGTGATTTATCTGAGTTGGGTGTTAACTACATAATTGACGGTCATAACTTAAGTTGGAACGCCAATATCACCAGTGGTGATGCAAATGCATCAGGTTACCGCGGGATAGATGCAAAAACCTTTACTCTTGGTTTCCAGTACCAAATTTAATTTAACCCATAGTCAATTAATTGATCGAACCAGAATTTAAAAATTATAGGAATACCAAATGAAATTTAAAAAATTACTTATTGCTAGCTCAATTGTAGCAAGCAGCTTAATGACTAACTTAGCCTACGCGGCAGACACAATTAAAGTGGGTGTATTACATTCACTTTCAGGCACCATGGCAATTTCTGAAACTACATTAAAAGATACTGTTTTAATGATGATTGAAGAGCAAAACAAAGCCGGTGGTTTATTAGGTAAACAACTTGAAGCGGTTGTTGTTGACCCTGCATCAAACTGGCCATTGTTTGCTGAAAAAGCACGTGAACTATTAGCCAAAGAAAAAGTAGACGTTATTTTCGGTTGTTGGACATCAGTTTCTCGTAAGTCTGCATTACCGGTACTTGAAGAATTAAACGGCTTATTATTCTACCCAGTACAATACGAAGGTGAAGAATCATCTAAAAACGTATTCTATACCGGTGCTGCGCCAAACCAACAGGCTATTCCTGCCGTTGATTATTTAATAAAAGAAATGGGGGCTACACGTTGGGTTTTAGCTGGTACTGATTATGTTTACCCGCGTACAACGAACAAAATACTAGCAGCTTACTTAAAGTCTAAAGGTGTTAAAGACGAAGACATCATGATCAATTACACCCCCTTTGGTCACTCAGATTGGCAGGGTATTGTTTCTGACATTAAAAAGTTTGGTTCCGCGGGTAAGAAAACAGCCGTTGTATCAACCATTAATGGTGATGCAAATATTCCTTTCTACAAAGAATTAGGTAACCAAGGTATTTCTGCAGAAGATATTCCAGTGGTGGCATTCTCTGTAGGTGAAGAAGAGCTTTCGGGCTTTGATGCAGCGCCTCTTGTTGGACATCTTGCTGCTTGGAATTACTTCCAAAGTGTTGAATCAGATGAAAATGATGAATTTATCGAAGGTTGGCAACGCTACATTGGTGATGATGAACGTGTAACGAATGACCCAATGGAAGCAACTTATATTGGCTTCAAAATGTGGGCAAAAGCGGTAGAAAAAGCAGGCACTACAGATGTAGACGAAGTAGAGCAAGCGATGATCGGTATCGCAGTGCCAAATCTCACAGGAAGCATTGCAGTTATGAATGCAAACCATCACCTATCGAAGCCCGTGCTAATTGGCGAAATTCAAGAAGATGGTCAATTTGAAGTGGTTTGGGAAACACCAGATACAGTGATTGGTGATGCGTGGTCAGACTTTCTACCGAGTTCAAAAAACCTCATGTCGGACTGGACTGCACCACTTCGTTGCGGAAATTTTGATGTGACGACAGGTAAATGCTCGGGTTAGAAGGTTTAAAGAATGGGTAAACCTGGCTACTGACATACAAGTAGCCAGCCTCCATGACGTTAAGAGCCTGAATCCCAAACGTACTTTAAATAGAGTGTATTTACCACTGTTAGTACAAGAGCATCTAGAAGCGGCTTAAACGTTGTGCATTAAGCTTTGTATAAGAGGAATATAAGATGATTCGAACGCACACCCGGTGGGTTAGTTGGTTATTCATCTGCTTAATATGCTTGTGTAAAGTACCTGTATATGCACAAACAGCAG
>Ga0207920_1000117_pt1 | contig 11820 bp, 11 predicted proteins | sample DeeseametaMP0204_FD_184218 | JGI IMG/M metagenome (GOLD analysis project Ga0207920, IMG submission 184218) | Marine microbial communities from the Deep Atlantic Ocean - MP0204 (SPAdes) | ecosystem: Environmental > Aquatic > Marine > Oceanic | place: South of Cape Verde, Atlantic Ocean... | reverse complement strand
CTGGACCAGGACGGCGTCTTTGCACCGGGCCATAGCCCCGGCCAGGGGCATGCCGGCATTGACGCCATGGGCTTCCGCCGAGCTGTCCAGCACCAGGTCCTTGGAGCCGTAACTCTCGGTGATGATCACGGGCTTTCCCCGCAGATGGGGATAGCGGCGCACTTCGGCTTTAACCGGAAGGTGAGTGACTAACATGCAGGCTATGGAACGGTCGGTCATAGGTCTTTAATGTTCTGATCTTGAGGCCGGTTTTGGCCTTTATTTGAAGCTATTCCCGGGTCGGGCACGGATTATATAGAACGTTTGTGCGACATAACAACAACCGCAAGTCACTATCTTTGAACACCGCTTAAACAAAGTCTAAAAACGTGGCTCTGGGGTCTCTAAAAACTCCGACTTTGAAAGCAAGAACCGGATAGAACACCCCACAAGATTGGGGTATTCTGGTGTCGTTAGGGAATCTGAATCATCCGGTCAGGAAACAACATGGACGAATGGCCCGCAGACCTAGACCCGGAAGCTCTGGCCCGATGGGTGAGCCGACATTTCGACGGCACGTTGATGGGCCTTCTGGGGATGCAGGTGATCGAGGTCAGCAAAGAGCGGGCGGTGGTTGAACTGCCGTTCCATGCGGGCATCACGACACCTTCTGGCCACGTTCACGCGGGGGCCATGGTCTCGCTGGCCGACACCTCGGCCACCTTCGCAGCGATGGCAGTCTCGGAGCGAGAAGTGCCGTTGGAAGAGATGCCGGTGGCAGTGAGCATATCGTCCCAGATCGTGGGCAACGTCCAAGAGGGCACGATTCGGTCCGAAAGCGCGGTGGCCCATCCGGGCCGCACACTGGTGGCGGTGACCACTCGGATCACCGCCAACGGCGGCAAACTGTTGGCGCTGGTCAACTCAAGTCACTTCATCCGCCCGCCCAGCGGGAATTAGGAATGAATATGGTTGTTACAACAAACAAGACCACCGGCCTGGACCCAAAGATGTGGGAGGCGGTCCTGACCCGCGACTCCCGGGCTGATGGCCGCTTCGTGTACGCGGTCACTTCCACAGGCATCTATTGCCGGCCCACCTGCCCCAGCCGCAGACCCGCGCCCCGCCGTGTCTCGTTCTTCACTCGAGCAGTCGACGCCGAGACCGCCGGGTTCAGGGCTTGCAAACGTTGCCTGCCGGACCAAGAAACCCCCAGCACGGGGTTGGTCCGCAAAGTCTGCAAGTATATCCAGGAGCGATCAGACGAGTTAGGCCCGGCGCCAACACTTGCCGAACTGGGCCGGGTGGTCGGGACCAGTCCCTCGCACCTGCAGCGGGTGTTCAAAGAGACCACCGGGGTTACTCCCCGCCAGTATGCCGCGGCCTGGCGTCTGGACCGGTTCAAGGCGATGATCAAAAGCGGGCAGGACGTTTCAACGGCGCTCTATGAAGCGGGGTTCGGTTCGTCCAGCAGACTGTACGAGACCTCAGATGAACAGATGGGCATGAGCCCCGGCGCATACCGGAAGGGAGGAAAAGGCATGAATATCTATCACACGGTGGCGGCATGCTCCATGGGGCGGCTGCTGGTGGCGGCCACCGACAAGGGCGTCTGCTCGGTGAAACTGGGCAACTCCGACCCAGAGTTGGAAGAGATTCTCCGAGCCGAATTCCCTTCGGCCAACCACCGATCCGACGGCGGGCATCTGGCGATCTGGACCGCGGAGATACTGTCTTACCTGGACGGCGAAAACAACGGGCTGGACCTGCCTCTGGACATCCAAGCAACGGCCTTTCAGCAACAGGTCTGGCAGATGCTCCGGACGATTCCCTACGGCGAGACCCGCACCTATCAACAGGTGGCCCAATCTTTGGGCAAAGACGATTCTTCCCGGGCGGTGGGCACGGCCTGCGGGGCCAATCCGGTGGCCTTGGTCGTACCCTGCCACCGGGTGCTCCGCAAAGACGGCGGCCTGGGCGGGTACCGCTGGGGGTTGGAGCGGAAGCAGTCGTTATTGGAGATGGAGCGGGCGGTCGATTAACTAACACAGCTAACCAAGCCGGACGGCCGCCACAAGAGCCATTAGAAGGGATTCAACGTATAATTTAAGAGCCGGTTTCAAGCCGGCTAAATAGGACTCCTTGGGACCCGGTAGATTTGCCAAGCCCCTTCTCCCATTCGGCCTTCTCACTGATCACCCTCCGCCGGGCTATTTTTCTAGCCCTAACCGGGGTCTTTCTTGTTTTGATGCTATCGGCTTCCAGCCTTTACGCGGCCGGTGGAGATATCGAGGTTGTTGCTACCGGCGAAGATGTGAAATTCCCCGGCAACGTGGACCTGTCGGTCACCGCCGAGGGGGACGCCGGTATCGTGGAAGTAAGGCTCTTCTACCGCACCGTTGGCAGCCAAATATGGGCCTATGCTTACCCGGATTTCGTGCCCGCCAACCGGATCACCGCCAGCTTGAACCTCACGGGAGAGGTCTCCACCTACCTGCCGCCCGGCACCGAGGTCGAGTATTACTACGAGATCACAGATGCCCAAGGCAACGTGCTGCGGACCGAGCCCACCGTGGTGGAATACGAGGACACCAGGTTCGACTGGGAAGAGGTCAAGGTCGGCCCGCTCACCCTCCGTTACTACGATCAGTCCGACCTTAGAGTCAGAGGCGTGGTAAGAAGTTTGGAGGCGGACCTAGCGCGCTTACAAAGGGTATTACAGCTAGAACAAGCCGACGAGATCAAGGGCGTGATCTACAGCAGGCGCTCGCACACCCTGGACGCCTTCCCTCAGCAGAGCCGCACCACCACCGAACAGCAGACCTTTCAGGGATTCGCATTCCCCGAACAGAATCTATTTCTCGGGCTTGGCATGGACCGCGGCTTGATCGTTCACGAATCGGCCCACTTGCTGTTGGGCCAGGCGTTAAGCGATAGAAGACTGACGACACCCGCATGGTTCGACGAGGGGTTTGCCAGCTATATGGACCCCTCGGTAAAGATATTTAGCGGCGGAAGCCTCAACGACCGCACAAATCCGCTCCGGGCCATGAATACCGTGACCGGCACGCCCCACAGCATCGGCACGTTCTATCAAAAGTCGCTGAGCGTGGTGGCGTTCATGGTCGATGAATTCGGCGAAGCCAGTTTCCAGCAATTCATAGCCCAACTGGGGAATGACGCCCCCGTGGATGCCGCGTTGACCAGCGTTTACGGATTGGACGTGGATGGACTCGACGCCCGTTGGGCGGGTCTGCCATCCGGCGGCAGGGAACCGGCGCCGCCGTCCCCAGGAACATTCAGGCCGGCACCCGACACCCCGTCCCCGATATTGTTCTTCAATAGCTGGCTCCTGGGCGGCCTGATGCTGCTGGTGCTCGCGGCGGTGTTCATTCAGTACGTGGCGTCCAAGCTCCGGCCGGCCCCCTATCCGGAGGAAGGCCTACAGCCATGGGAAGACCCCGACCTGTGGGACGACGATGACTCAGATAGAGATGGGCCGTATTGATGGGCAGCGCATCGGCGCTCGCCGCGGGTTATTAAAATTGGCTGGCTGGAACTCGTTATGAGCACAACCCAGGAACAGATACCGGCGTTGCAGCAGCTTCTTCGGTCGGCCCATCGAAACGTGATGGAAACCGTTGACGGCATCGCGGAACCGGAAATACGCCAAGTCCCGGCTCCAGACGAATGGACCGTTGCCCAGTTGATGGCCCACATCGCGGAGATCCAGTATTTCTGGATGGAAAAGGCTGTCTTGATCACCCAAGAAGACGACCCCAACATCACCCGAAGCGACGTTGAGAACGACCGGCGTGCGGCCGCTGTAGAAGACCATGGCGGAGATTCGCTCGATGAACTGATTCGGGGTTTGGCCGCAGCCAACGAATCGGCCATCGGCGCCACTGGCCGGATCGCGCCGGGGGATCTCGGCATCCTTGGTCACAGAGGCGAGAACAATCCCATCACCGTGGAAGGTGTGATTCGCTACTTGGCCACCCACGTGGAAGAGCACGCCGTTCAAATCACGGAATCCCGGCGGTTGATCAACGAAGACTAGGTGGGTCGGCACACGTGAACTAGCTGTTGACCCTATGTTATCCTTTCAATCATGAAACTAAAATTTCTTCTTGCGCTATTCGTTTTGGCGATCTCTTTAGCCGCCTGTGTGTTGGAAACGCCCAGCCCCGAACCCTTGGAAACTCCTGTCCCGCCCGCAACCCAGCCGGTCCAAGACGGGGCCGCAGCGGCCAGCGGACCGGCCAAGCGATTCATCGACGTGGGCGGCGTCAGGATCGCCCAATATTCCAGCGTGCCTCCGGTGACGATAGACACGTCGGCAAACTATACGGCCGTTATGCGGACCAGCCTGGGTAACATGGAGATTGAACTGTTCGCCAGCGAAGCCCCGGTCACCGTTAATAACTTTATCTTCCTGGCGATCGAAGGGTTCTACAACAACGTCGTCTTCCACCGGGTCATCCCGTCTTTCATGATTCAAGGTGGCGACCCCCTCGGTAGAGGCACAGGTGGACCAGGCTACAGGTTCCAAGACGAGTTCGTTGCCAGCCTGACTTTCGACCAGCCAGGCAAACTGGCCATGGCCAACTCGGGTCCCGCCACCAACGGCAGCCAGTTCTTTGTGACCGTGGCGCCCACGCCCCACCTGAACGGCCTCCACACCATCTTTGGCCAAATCACCCGAGGGCAAGAAGTGGCGGACGCCATCTCGCTGGCCCAGTCCGGGCCCGGTGATACCCCGCTGACACCTATAGTGATTCTAGGGATCGACATCTCGAAGAATCCCTGATCGCTCCCCGGATCAAAGAGCCGGTCTAGGTTCTGGGATCCGGCTTTGAAAAGAGACTTACGATAAGGAATTCGCCCCCATCCTAGTCTTCCCCTCCTTCCCCAGAAGGACGACGGGAGAAGGTCAGGGTGAGGGCGTTCACTACATCAGAAGATTCGTTCGAATTCGGCTACCGTGTTCCTCGGCAGCCAATTACCCACCCGACTTAACTTCCACGTTGGACAGGTCCTCAACGAACTTCAGGATGGCCGAGTGGTCGGACTCGGACTCCCCATCGTTCACCAGAGCCCCAAGCATCTGCTGCAACAGCGACGTCACTGGCAGTGGTATGTTCAGTTCCTGAGCCGTTTGCATAACGTTCCTGAGGTCCTTCTGGTGGAGCCGGATGCGGAATCCCGCCTGGAAGTTCCTGCTGAGCATCATGGGGGCTTTGGCTTCCATGACCGCGCTGCCGGCCAGTCCGCCCCTAATGGCGTTGAAGACTTTCTCAGGATCAACTCCCGCCTTCTGGGACAGCACCAACGCTTCGCTGAGGGCTTCTATGTTGGCGGCTACGATGATCTGATTAGCCAGCTTGGTGACTCCGCCCGCACCGATGTCTCCGGTGAGGACGATATTGCCGCCCATGACCTGCATGAGGGTCAGGCTTTTGTCGAAGATGTCTTGTTTACCACCGACCATGACGGCCAGGGACCCCGCCACCGCGCCGGGTTCGCCTCCGCTCACTGGGGCATCCAGCATCTCCACGCCTTTCTCGGCGCAGACGGCGGCGATGCGCTGGGAGACCAATGGGGCGATGGAGCTCATGTCGATGATCACCGAACCTGATCTGGCCCCCTCCAAGACGCCATCAGGGCCCAAGATGACTTTCTCGGAGTCGGCCGAGTCTGGGAGCATGGTGATGATGGTTTCGCTGGCGGCGGCCACCTCTTTACTTGAAGACACGCCTGTGGCCCCGTCGGTGACGACCTCTTCCTGGTTGCTTCCCACGATGTCGTAAACGGTCAGGGAATACCCCGCCTTGAGCAGGTTGCGGGCCATAGGCTTCCCCATGATTCCCAGTCCAACGAATCCTATCTGTTCGGCCATCTGCCGGCCTCCTCAAGTTGTACTATTGTTGGGTCTGTTCTTCCGTGCCTGTTCACAGGCGCAAAAACTGTAACACACATTGGAGCGGGCCTCCATCCAGTTGGGGGAAAACGCTGGGCACGCAGGGTGGGTGCGGCATTGAACTGCCAACCCCATGGGTTTATGATACGGAGGCGGCGGGATTCGTATTCAGATCACGTAATGATCGGACCGCGAACCCCTTTTTGTACCCTCAAGAGGTGCCGATGGCAGACGGGAAAAAGGCCCTGGTAACCGGCGGCGCGGGATTCATCGGCTCTCACATGGTGGACCGCCTCTTGGAATTGGACTATAAAGTCGTCGTGATGGACAACCTAAGTTCGGGGAAGATCAAGAACCTGGACTCAACGGCGGTCTTCCATCACACGGACATCACCCAGCCGGCCATGGTAGAGATAATCCAGCGGGAACAGCCCGACTTGGTGTTTCACATGGCGGCACAGACCAGCGTGACCCAATCCACAAAGGACCCGATAGCGGACGCCAATACCAATGTGCTGGGCACACTACGGGTACTTGAAGCCTCTCGCCGGGCCGGCGTGGAGAAGATTATCTACTCCTGCACAGGCGGCGCGCTGTACGGAGACCCCGAGACCATCCCCTGTTTGGACGACGCGCCATTGGCGCCGGTGTCGCCTTACGGGATGTCCAAATGGATGGCCGAGAAATACCTGGAATTCTATTACCGGCAATACCGGTTGAATTTCACCTCGCTGCGCTACGGCAACGTCTACGGCCCCAGGCAGGACCCCCATGGTGAGGCCGGAGTCGTGGCCATATTCAGCCAAGCCATGCTGCAAGGTAAACAGCCCCAGATCTTCGGCGACGGAGCCCAAGAGCGGGACTTCATCTCGGTGTTCGATGTTATCGGCGCCAATCTCGCCGCCATCGACCGGGGCGACGGGAAAGTCATGAATATCGCCACTGGAGAAGCGACGAGTGTCAACCGAATCTTCGAGTTACTCCAAGGCATCACAGGTTATAAGTGGGACCCGTTACACGCCCCTCAGAGGTCAGGCGAGGTCTACCGGATATCGTTGGACTGGTCTCGCGCCGCCAAAGAGATCGGCTGGGCTCCCAAGGTCAGTCTGGAAGAAGGGCTGAGATTGACGGTGGACTATTTCAAGGGGTCAATAAATTCTGCCAGTGGCGTGCCATCAGCTGGGTGATTTCCCAGCGATGATTCATCAAGCGTTCCCGGCAAGCATCTAGGAGAACATACGGCACACATGGAAACTGATTACGACGTAGTTATTCTGGGGGCCGGCGCCGCGGGACTGTCGGCCGGCCTCTACACCACCAGGGCGATGTTGAAAACGGTACTCCTAGAGCAGCTAGGACCCGGCGGACAACTACTTATCACAGACGAGATTGAGAACTACCCCGGCTTTCCCGAAGGCGTCAAGGGCCAGGAACTGGCATCCATGATGGAACGCCAGACCGCACGCTTCGGCGCCGAAACCGAATACACCGAAGTGATGGGGATCGAAAACATCGATCAGCCAGTCAAGACCATCCATACCGATGACCGAGATTTCACCGCCAAGTCCATCATCATCGCCACCGGCGGGTCACACAACAAACTTGGCGTGGCCGGCGAAGACGCGCTGGCAGGCCGCGGCGTGTCCTACTGCGCGGTCTGCGACGGAAATTTCTTCCGTGGCCAAGACGTGGTGGTGGTGGGTGGCGGCGACTCAGCCTTGGACGAAGGCCACTACCTGAGCGGAATCGTAAACTCGGTCACCTTCATCCACCGGCGGGACGAGTTCCGCGGCGCCAAGGTCCTTCAGGAACGCGCCTTCGCCAATGAGAAGGTCAAATTCCTTTGGAGCACCGTGGTCGAGGAATTCCGGGGTGACCAGGCCCTGGACCGCGCCCTGGTCAAAGACCTAAAGACTGACAAGACCTACGAATATCCCATGGCCGCCGCCTTCATCTATGTGGGCTTTCATCCCAACACCGAATACCTGTCAGACGTGTTGGAACTGGACTCCGGAGGCCACGTCTGCACCGATATTCAAATGAGGACGGCCATTCCAATGGTCTACGCCTGCGGCGACGCCCGGGCCGGGTCCACCCGCCAACTTGGCGCAGCCGTGGGAGACGGAATCACCGCCGCCTTGGCTGCATTCCACGATCTAAGTAACTAGGCTCGACTCATCGATTACCTGTAAAGGGGCTCTGCCGATGTTAGTTGGCGAAGCCCCTTTCGTCATTCCGGTGAATGCCTACATCGAGGAGAACCAGGGTTATGGGATCTCCAATTCGTATCCGTAGGCGCAGGTTTTTAACCTGCTGTTTCGCACAGGCGCTGTCTTCGTCGAGGCGAAAGACGCCCTAAGGGGCGCTGGACCACAAGAACGATCGTCGCCAAAGGCATGTTTTTCTAAAGAAGCTGCGGGTTGAAAACCCGCGCCTACGAATCACCGCCATTCGACGCTGGTCGAATCGATCTTGTTTCCTCACGCCCCGCTGAGCTCCCGGATCAGCGTCGCGCTACCGGCAACCACGATCACAGCGATCATCGCGCGGCGGAAGATGCGGTCGTTGATCCGGTTGACCAGCACCACGGCCAGGGCTGAACCAAGGATTAGCCCCGGAATCATGACACCGATATTGGCCAATGTGTCCCTGGTCACCAGCCCGGTGGCGGCGTAGAGGGCGAAGGCCACGATATCCGTCGTTATGAAGAGCAGTGCCAACGTGGCCCTGATCCGGTCCGGTTTCCACTCCTGTGAGATCGCGTAGATCGCGGCTATGGGGCCGCCAATAGCGATGGTGGTCGTCGCCAAGACAGTGAGGAATCCGAAGGATGGGCCCGCCATCCTGCTGCGGGTGAAGGGCAGTTGGATATTTTTCAGGCTGACCAACGCCAGAACGAGGATCACGATGGCGATGGTGATCCGCAGCACGCCAGGGCTGGCCGAGTTCAACGCCAGGACTCCGATGGGAGTGGCCGCCAACCCGCCTAGGACCAAGCCCAAACTGGGCCGGAGCTCTAAATAACGCCAATTCCGCACCAAGACCATGACCAACATCAGACCGATGAGGCTGTTGATCACGACTACGACCTGCTGTGGCTCCAGGTACAGCAGGAGTACCGGCGCGGCGATGAGGGCGAAGCCGAACCCAACGGTGCCGATGACAACTGAGGAGGCGGCAACGGCCAGTATCGCGAAGAAAAGCTCGTAGCCGGTGAGCAAAGCGGGGCTTAGTTTCCCTGGGCCAGGTCGAACAAACCTTGGGCGGCGGCAACTTTCAGGGCCAGCTCAACGTCAATTATGGGAGGGCCGTCGCGCCGGACCTCGATCTCCAGTTGCTGGGTGCGGTTCACCGAGAACGCCCGTTCGCCGTCCAGCGCCACGGTGCAATCCCGCTTCACGATAGAATATCGCTCTCCATCGGCCATTCGCTGCCACGAAGAGATGACCACCGGTGGGACCACGCCTGGAGCGATGGGGGCCAACACAGTCCGGCTAGGTCCATCTTCTGGTTCTTCTGAATCAGCTATGCTGTACCGCAGCCCGCCCTCATCGGCCAAAGACACCGCCTCCAGGCGTGCACCGATGGAAGAAAGGCCGATCGACGCCGGTTCCGCCCTGGTGAGAAAGACCTCAAAAAGGGTGTCCATATCCCAGATGGCCTTGGAGGCGACGAACCGTTCCTTGGAAAGGGCCACGTCGATCAGAGCGATGTCCCGCAGCTCGCCGTCTACGTAGACGTTCAGGATCTTGCTTGAGACTGAGACTTCGGCAAGGTCAAGCCTGCCGCCGGCCACCAGGCCTGCGGCCAGGCCGGCAAGGGTGCCCTCGACCATTGTAGGGAACACGTTATTGGTGCCGGTGGAGATGGCAACCATCGGGAGATTACGGGTGCCGGCGACCGCCGCCCGGTTGGTGCCGTCTCCGCCCAGGGTTATCAGGCAATCGACACCACTTTCCGCCATCACCGCCGCCGCCCGCACGGTGTCTCCCTCAGAGTAGAAGGGCGGCTGGTCCACGAACTCAAGCTCGATGGCAAGCGTGGGGTCATCCGCGGCCCGGCGCACCAGGTTGGAGCTATCGGCCATAGCCAAGATCTGGTTCGCGCCCACAGCCTGGAGGCCGAGCATCACACGGCGGACGATGTTCACCTTCTCCCAGTCGGGCACCACCCGGCCTTGGGCGACCAACCGGCGGATATCCTTGCTGGCGGCCGGATTTGCGATTATCCCTACCAGGCCCAAATTGTGTCTCCTAATTTCTAAGCGATCGAGGCGTCAGACACGCGTGGCGACAAGGGGTGGTGCGCCGACGCCATCGCGCCGCTATAATTACGCCATTCGTCTGCCCGGCCCGCGCCCGGTCGGCAAACAGGCCCGATTATAGCACCGGGAGGAGTCTTATGAGCGCTGATTTGGCTTTCATGTCCGCCGTGGAACTGGCCGATAACATCCGCCAGAAGAAGGTATCGTCGTTGGAAGCCACCGAGAACTTCTTCCAGCGCATCGACCGGCTGGACCCCCAGTTGCATTCCTATCTGACTCTTTGCCAGGACCAGGCACTGGCCGACGCCCGCGCCGCCGACGATGCAGTCCAGCGGGGCGGAGACTTGGGACCGTTGCACGGAGTGCCTATCTCCATCAAGGACCTGGAGCTCACCAAGGGCGTGACTACCACCATGGGGTCGGCCGTGTTCCGCGACCGGGTGCCGGACATGGACTCCATCGTGGTGGAGCGGGTGAAAGCCTCCGGCGCCGTTATCCTGGGCAAAACCAACACGCCTGAGTTCGGCCAATCGGGCACCACCGAGAACAAGCTTGGCGATCCTTGCCGCAACCCCTGGAACACCGAGCGCACCCCCGGCGGCTCCAGCGGCGGCGCGGCGGCGGCGTTGGCGGCGGGACTCTGTACTGTGTCCATGGGAACCGACGGTGGCGGCTCCATCCGCATACCGGCCAGCTTCAGCGGTGTGTACGGTATCAAACCCACGCAAGGGCGGGTGCCCCGCTACGGCGGATACGGACGCCCCTCGGCCAATCATTTCTCCCAGTCAGGGCCGCTCACCCGCACGGTGGCCGACTCGGCGCTGCTGTTGCAGGTTGTGGCTGGGCCGGACACCCGGGACGTGACCTCACTGCGGCAACCCGCCCCCGACTTCAGCGCCGACCTGGGCGCGGGGGTGAAGGGGATGCGGCTGGCTTGGAGCAGCGACTACGGCTACGCGGCGGTTGATCCCGAAGTGGTGGAGATCACGAAGAAAGCGGCTTTGCTGTTCGGAGAGATGGGCGCCACTGTCGCGGACTCGGGCCTCAAGATGGATGACCCCTTCGATGCCTTCTGGGACGTATTCGCCACGGCCGCCTACACCTCTTACGGGCACATGCTGGACGAGCACAGGAACGATTTCTCCGATTACGGCCTGAAATCCATCGAGCACGGCCAGACCAGGACCGGGGCCGACATGTCCCGGGCCATCTACGAGGTGAACCGGGTCGGCCGCAGGATGGAGGAATTCTTCGATGACTTCGACCTGCTGCTCACGCCGACCATGGCGGTCCCAGCCTTCCCTATCGACCAACGCCCCAGCGTGATCGGAGGCAAGACCGTGGAGCCCTTCTGGGGCTTCCTGCCCTTCACCTACCTCATCAACATGACCGGCCAGACCGCCGCCAGCATCCCCTGCGGCTTTTCTTCGGATGGGATGCCAATCGGACTGCATATCATCGGGCCGCGTGGTTCTGAGGCTAAGGTGTTGCAGGCGAGTGCTGCCTTTGAGCAGGCACAGCCGTGGGAGGGGCGGAGACCGGGGGTTTCTTAGGGGGCAGAGTTGGCTGTGGCGGAGTGTGAAAATCCCCTTAGCTCCCTTTACGAAATGTGGAACTATTTGGCTGAAGTGATAAAAGCTCCCCTTTCGTAAAGGGG
>Ga0207920_1000116_pt1 | contig 11841 bp, 8 predicted proteins | sample DeeseametaMP0204_FD_184218 | JGI IMG/M metagenome (GOLD analysis project Ga0207920, IMG submission 184218) | Marine microbial communities from the Deep Atlantic Ocean - MP0204 (SPAdes) | ecosystem: Environmental > Aquatic > Marine > Oceanic | place: South of Cape Verde, Atlantic Ocean | collected... | reverse complement strand
ATTCCCTGAAAACCTTGTTGCACGGGCATCATTCCCTGAAAACCTTGTTGCACGGGGGCATTTTGGGAAGGTTGATGGTAAGTTGGAACATGGGCAGGAGGAGCACGAGAATCTTGGCGCTGTGTCTTCTGCTTGTTTGGCTTGTTCGCCATGAATTCATCCAAAGCTTCCTTGCCCTCCTTCTTGGCAATAGCGAAGAGCTTGGTGATCAAATCGCCACATTCCTTGACAAACTCAGAGTGAAATGGCTTCCATTGTCCATCCTGTTCCTTGCAGTGAAAATCCAAAGTGTGGTTGTTCTTTGGAGTCATGCCAAGAGCAGAAGATGCATCTTGCAATCGTTGATAAAGGACTTGCATGACAGACGCAAATGATGTCTTTTGATCCGAGAATGACTCCATCAGATGAGTATGCTTCTCCACAATGGACTTTCCATTGAAGATAGAAGTATTTGGCCACTTCCACTTGCCATCTGAACGGCGGTTTCCGAAGAGAACTGCCGCCAAACGAGTTTCTTGAAAGTAATTTTCAAAGGCAATTGAATCAACCTTAGTCTTGAAACTGTCCCATTCGGTCCACAACTTGTCAAAGTAGGCAATCACCTTGGGGTAAACCAATGATTCAAAATTGTTGTAGTCCTTTGAATCCTTGGAAAGCTTCTCAGACTTGTGCATGAGCTCAATGATGGCGGCAAGGCCAAGTTGGTTCAATGGGAGAGCTGCAACATTGGCCACGATCTCAATGTCCTTTGAGAAGGAGCCAATGGCGGAATTTTCCGCGGTAGTGCTGGAAGTGGTAAAAGTGGTAGCAGAAGCTTCAAGAGCAGACATGATGAAGGTAAAGGAGGAGAGAAAGTAGAAAGACGAGCGTAAAGAACGATTGAAAACTAAACAAGATAGTTAGTCAAGCAAGAACACAACAAACTCCTTCTTTATGGAGTTGACAATAACTTTTTGTTTCAATTTTTTAGATATTCGTGATATTTAAAGAATTAATAATATTTCGACTATATGTTAGATAAAACTAGAAAGAAATATGTATTAGAGACTTTAGATCATATTAATAAAAATGAGTATCTTCAGAAGATGCCTATAATATATAGATACAAGATAGACAGTTTTGATGATATACGGAGTGTTGATCTTCACACCAGAGATAGAACAATACCATGTAATATAAAGATAGTGAAAGCTGATACTATAGATACTTTAATCAAGTACCAGAAAGAAACAGGCAAGAAATTCTGTTTTATGGCATTTGTTGACAGTGAGACGCCAGGAGGGAACTATATGTCGGGATCAAAGAGACAAGAGACTTATTGTGCAATAAGGACTAATATATCAGTAGCTTATCAAGAGAAGTACTATCCTCATGAAGAGTATGGTGGACTGTATGCCAAAAACATAGTTATTTTCAGAGACAATGAAGAAAATAAATATAAATATCTCAAAGATGAAATAGTATGTGATTGTGTGTATGCAGGACTATATAATAAACCTCCTATAGATGATAAAAGATTAGAACCTGAATATGCAATGAAAACAAGAATGAAGTTGATAGCAATGATGGATGAATGTTTAAGAAGGAATATGAAAAATCTAATTTTAGGACCTGTAGGATGTGGAGTTTTTAAGAACCCTTCAGAACATATTGCTATTATATTCAAAGAGCTGGTTCATTCTTTAAAATATAAAAATAGATTTGAAAATATAATATTTGCGATAAAAGGTAAAGATGAAGATAAAATCTATAACGAATTTTTTGATTTTATTAAAACAGATACATTAAATTAGTTAAATTAGTTATACTTTCTTAAAGCATTCTTCAAATCTTCCAAATCAGCTTTCCATAATTGTTCAGGTGTTTTTTTAGTTAATATTTCTATCTCTTTTTTAAGATTATCTATTTTGCTCTTTAATTTAGTCACATTATCTTTGCTCATTTCTTTTATAGTAGTATTTAAAAGATAGTTATAAGATTTATCTTTCAAGGTAACTCTTTTCTTTTTTAAATATTCTACTAACTCATCAGCACTTTGTTTACGAAGATCAATTTTGTTATCTAAAATGTCTTTAATCCATGCCATTTTATTATTATTTATTTGAAGCTCTTCTTTTAAGACTTTCAATATATAATCCTTTCTCTCTTGATATTTTTGGATTCTTATTTTATAATATTCTTTTAATATTTGCTCAACATTGTCATATCTAATGATGTCAAGATCATTGTTAAACATATGCATATTGCCTATTCCAAGATAATAGTAGAGTTTAAGATGTTTTTCTAATAAAGAAACTCCTTTCTTGTAAGGAGTAGTTGCCATCTTCATAACTTTATCCATGTCTCTGATTTTTAATATAAAGAGTACTTCTTGATCAGATGATTGATTGGATAAAGATGAGAAGAATGGATCGTTCTTTTCGTATAATAGATCTTCTAAGAAAATTTTGTAATTAGTTGTCCATACTTTTATTGGTAACTCTTTGATAATAAGAGTATTGTCTTTTATTTCGTATACACCTTTAGTTATATAAGTGTATTTGTCTACTTTTTCTATTTTTCCTTTAAAATTTTTAAAAGAAGGATTTATTTTTTTGATAGGTTTGTTATCTAACATGTCTTCAACAACTTCAATTAAATCGTTAACTGAATAGTTATGTACAATAGTACTAAAACCAGTACCAATACCTTCAGAACCATTTATTAATAAAGTTGGCAAAATAGGGTAATAAACTTTTGGTTCTATTTTAAATCCATCATCTTCTTGATACTCGAGTACTCCATCATCTTCTTTTCTAAAAATATACTTAGTTATTGGATTAAGTTGAGTAAAAATATATCTAGCAGATGAAGCATCTTTTCCTGAAAGAAGTCTTGTGTTATGAGTAATTGTAAAATCACCTAATAGAAATCTTTCATTTTTGTCAATATTCCATCCACAAAATTTTCCTTTTCTTAAATATTCTACTTTAATATCTTGAATAAAAGGATTTATTAGTTGTTGATAAGAATTCTTTTGAATTTGTTTACTTGTTACTTTTGTAGGTATTTGTGCGATATTTCCACTAATTGATAATTCTAGCATATTTTCTTTGATTTCACATACTTTTGATTTAAATCCTAATGATCCAGAAATAATTCTTAAAGATTCTATTAAATCTTTTTTATCTTGCGATTGAAATATTTTATATTTATAATTATCATCTTGTTTTGATAATGAACCATTTATATCAATAAAACCAGCTAGAAGTTTCAATCTATTCTCTTTGCTATTAAATATAAACTTTTTAGGTATATGTTTATTTTTAAATAAGTTGTGTTTCTTTAATAGTTCTTCAAAAGGGTTTAAAGATTCTAAATTACAATCATTATTTGTATTGCCTAACCAATAACCTAAAATGTATGGATCTATATTTAGTTTTTGAGATTCCCATTCTATGCAAGAACTATTAACAATACCCTTAATGTTTTTTTTAATAGAATTTGGCAGGTTCAAATACTGTTGGACATTTAAATCAAATCTATTTTCATCTTGTATTGTATCAGCAAATTCTTTCATTTTATTTAATGCAACATCTTTAGTCATATAACGAGTCTCAACACTTTTACACTTAACAGTTTTAGTTAAATCATCAAAATAATTCATTTTCCAAGATTTAGTAGATTCTTCCCAAAATATATATTTGTGACCAGAATAATGTACAGTTAAAATATGGTAACTATTTACTATATAATCATCCATATCACCATTAGTAATTTTATACATATTATCAAATCCTTCTGTTATTTTTTCTACTTTTCTACTTGTTCCATCATCACCAATTAATTTATCGCCAACTTTTATGTTTTTAGCTTTTTTAATATCTCCATTCCATAATAGTACAGGAGTTTCAGGATCAATACATCCAAATTGACCATTTGGTTTTAATAAATTAAGATTATTAGATCCTACAAAATCTTGAGCTAAATTAATAATAGTTTGCACCAAGGAGTTTTCACCATGATGATAAGATGTTACTTCAGCAACATAACCTGATAATTGAGCAACTTTCATTTCTGATTCTAAATTTCTCTTTAAACAAGCATAAATAACTTTTCTTTGTGCAGGTTTTAATCCATCAACAAGATTTGGTAAAGATCTTATATTATCGTAGTTAGAAAAATGTTTCATCTCTAAATTTATAAAATCTTTAATAGAAGTTGTCATACCCGGTTCAAACTTTAATCTTTCTTCTATATCATATTTTCTTAACCATTCTTTCCTTTGTTCCGCAAATTTTCGACCAAAAGCCAATTCTAATTGAGGATGAGGTATTTTTAAATATTCTGCTTCTATAAACTGCATATTATCTGTTATCTGTTTAAAATACTCACCTGCTTCTTGCCTTGTCGATGTACCGAGACCTTTGTAATATTTAATTTTGTATTTTTCAGTATCATTGTTTTGACGCCATACTAAATAATCTGATTGGTTTCTAAAAGTTAAAGTTTGATCTTTATAAGTTGCTTTTACTACGGGTGTAATTAAAACTTTTAAAAAACCATCTAGCTTTAATAAAGATGGATAAAAGTAGTTTAAAAAATTAATAACTAAACCTTTGATGTGTGAACCATCTTCATCTGCATCCATCATTAACATTATAGAACCATATCTGAGTGTATGAATATTGTCTTTTGTGTATTTTACACCTGATTTGAAACCCATTATTTTTTTTAAATTAGTGATTTCTTCATTATTATTAATTTGTTTAATTGAAGCCTCTCTAACATTAATAAGTTTACCTCTCAATGGGAATACTCCATAAATGTCTCTACCATTCTTAACTGCTGATACACCTGAGATAGCAGTTGCTTTGGCAGAATCACCTTCTGTTAAAATAAGAGTACAATCTACACTTTTCTTTGTACCTGCAAAATTAGCATCTTCTAATTTAGGTATCCCTTTAATTTTACTCTTTTTAGTTCCTTCTATTTTCCCAAATAGTATTTTGCTTTGTTTCCTAAAAAGATCTTCTAAAGTTTTAAAATCGATCATATTAAAGAATTTACTATCTAGCTCACAAGTTATTCCAAATTTAGAAGTTGGAGTCATAAGTTCCTCTTTTGTTTGAGAATTAAAACTTGGATTTATAATAGATGTTTTTAATACTAAAGTAATGCTATTTTTTAACCATCTTTTAGTAACATCTTTTAACCTTTTAGAATATTTATCTAAAATTTGATCAAAAATACTATCTACATGTCTGCCATTTTTATTTGTAAATATGCCGTTAACAAAAGACACTTGATATGCATTTGGTTCAACTTTAAAACCTAATTTCCAATGTTTATTACAACTATAAACTTTGAGATCTTTATCATATAATGTAAGATATTGTTCCCAACTTTTAATATCTATTTTTTTTTTATTCAAATAAATAGTTTTATTAGTAAGACCACATAAATCATAAACTCTTTTAGTAAAAAGCTTGATATGATCTTCATCTAATTCTTTTAATTTAAACCTCTCAAAATCGGGATAAAATCTTACTTTGAATCCTCCTGTTTTTCCATCATATTTTTCTATCTTTGGTTTTTCTATGATTGTAAGATTATCTCTAAAAGTTTGAGTATAGTATAAACCTCTTTTTTTATCTTTTACTTCTATTTCAAAAACTTTACTAAAAATATTAGTTAGTTTTGCACCTAATCCATGTGTGCCACCTGTTATCCTCTCTTCATCTTGACTAAAATTTGTACTTGTCATTAGATTCCCAAAAATAAGTTCAGGTATATACACTTTATGTTTAGGATGTATATAAATATCTATTCCTTCACCATCGTTTTCTACTTCTATATATTTTGGGTTTATAGTCACTTTTATAAAACTTAGAGTTTGATCTCTTATAGTTTGATCATAGGCATTGACAATTATTTCATCAAAAATCTTATAAAGAGCCGGAGACCAATTAACTTTTTTTTTAATTATTTTATCATCTTCAAAAACATAGTTCTCTTCATCTCTAATAGAGGTGTCGCCTAGATACATACTAGGTTTAAGTAAAACGTGTTCTCTAGGATTTAATTTAACATATTTCTCCATATATACTATTTGAATAAAAAAATAAAAATTAATAACTAAATAAAAATATTCATACTACGTTTTAACAAATATACCATTACAATTTAAATCATGTAAACTATCTTCACTATTATAAGATGGTTCATTATCAAATGATGTAATCACAAAAAAATTATCACCATATGCTTCTACATAGTATAAATCTTCAGATTCTAGATTTTGCACTTCTACCATACTATGAACACTATCATAACAATCTCTGCTTTTTATGGATGATTTATAACTCTTAGAAGCTTCAATTTCAGTAAAGTATGTTGTTATAAATCTAGTATCTGGACTGCACTTTATTGAACCATTTTTAAAAATAATATTTAATAAAGATCTTTTATTTATTTTTTTTACTTTGCATTCTACAAAATCTAAACAGTTGTTTCTTGTATTGTAAGACAAAGTTTTGAATTTTTTATCGGATTCATAAAGAGATTTTAAAGATTTTGGAGGTGATCCTTTAATGTCTAATATAGTATTACCAGACAAAGTATTGAACATTCTTTTTTGCAAAAGCTTTGAACTGTTTAGAATTGTTTTGAACATCTTTTATAAATTACTTAAATTTTATTTGAATTTCAAATTTTATTCTAATTAAATAGTATAATAATATAAATATGATAGATATCCAAAATCTAAAAAAATATAAATTAATAATAATAGTTGTTATTTTATTGAGTGTATTCTTAGTTATTAACAGTTTTAGAGCTAATAAAGAAAAATTTGCGGATGGAGTATCAACAGATCTTAATATAGATCAAGAAGCATTGGAGAATATATCTAGTGTATATAATTCAAATAATTTAATTGTCACCAATTTAACTGTTACAGGTGTGTCTAATTTAGTGCCTTCTGGCAGTATCATGGCATGGTATCCAAAAGATAGCAATTGGAAGAATAATATTCCACAAGGATGGGTTCTATGTGATGGCAGTAATAACACTCCTGACTTAAGAGGTCGATTTTTATTAGGTCAAGGAAAAGGTGATAAACTATCTGAACGGAATTTTGGTGATAAAGGAGGTGAAGAATCACATCAATTATCTTCAGATGAAATGCCTTCTCATTCTCATAGCTTGTGGATTAGTGATAAAGGCACAAATAAAAACGAATATGCAGATAATACACCTGCAAGAATTATGATGGGTGACAGATGGAAAAACAATTCATCATATTCTAATTCTGGCAAAACTAAAAGTAATAGTTCTACTAAATTAGTACAAAGTACTGGTGGGAATAAATCACATAATAATATGCCTCCCTATTATGTAGTTGTGTATATTATGAGACTTTAAATTTATCTCAATATTTATTATTAAAAATTGATTTTTATGTTAATCTTCATATAAATCAATCTGGCATTGATCGGCAACATGGCCGATTTTTCAAATGTGAAAGTGTTGACTTTGAAGCGCAATGAACCATTGGCCAATTCCTTTAAAGAATTGAAGAATTTAAAAAAATTAATTTTGGATGATGATTTCAATCAAACTTTAGATAATTTACCACCAAATTTAGAAGAATTAGATATGAGATGTGTCTATAATCAAGAATTACCAGATAATTTTAAAGAATTGAAAAATTTAAAAAAAATATATTTTGATAATGATTTTAATCAAACTTTAGATAATTTACCACTAAATTTAGAAGAATTAGAATTAGGAAAATTATATGATAAAAATTTGCCTAAAAGTTGCAAAAATTGTATAAATTTAAAAAAATAAAATAAAATTATAGTTTATAAATCAATTAAATTAATATCTTCTGTAATTGCAACTGGTTTATCTATTTTAATTTTAGTCAAAGATATTTTAGTTTTAGATTTATCTTCAGAATTTGGTTTATGTTTTGGAACATCTGGCAGTTCTAATATTGTGTTTGATTTATGTTTTGGAACATCTGGTAATTCTAATATTGTATTTGATTTATGTTTTGGAACATCTGGTAATATAAGATTTATATTTTCAGTGAAATTACCTTTGTTTATTATTTTCTTAAGATTATTTATATTGAACTCAATACTATCAGCATCTCTGTGCTTTAAAACTTTAGTTAAGTAATTAATATCTAAAATATTGGATTTTATCATTTTTAGAATATTAATAAATCTTTTAAGATCATCATAATTGTTTTTTATTAAATTCTTAAACTCCTCATTTAAAATTACTTTTCCTTTTTTTTCAAAAATTAACATATAATCTATTTGTTTTTTTAAGGTTTCTAAATTATTTATTCTATTTGATAAAAACTCTGTATCTAAATTTTTATTAAGTTGTTTTTGTATATGTAGTAAATTATTTGTATTACTGATTTTACATTTGTCTCTTATAAGTACTAATATTAAAATAGACTCATATAGTTTTATAAAGTTCTTTTGTATTTCATATATTTCTTCTTTGTATAAAATATCTATTTGTTTAGACATTTATTATGAATTATTAAGATTAAATAAATATATTATTCAAAATTATCTTTATACATTAAACAAATTAATACACTTTTCTATTTTGGAATATTTATGAATAATAGAAAAGTGTATTTTTGAGGTATATTAAAAACAGAACTGAAATAAAGACAGATTTATTTTATGATAAATTTATTTTTGAATTTTCTTAATTTTCTCAACCTTTTTTGATTTTTTAACTATATGATTAGTTTCTGATTTTTTTAATTTTAAATCCTTAAATTTATTACTAATTGATTTATTTATTTTGATAAATTCAGGATCTTTTATTTTTTCAGATTTAAAATATTTACCTCTTATTAAGGTTTCTATCATCTTTTCTAAATTTGAGTTAGAAGCTGTTAAGACTATTAAATTGTCATCAACAACATTATAGATATAATGATTTAATTTCATTGGGTATATTTTAGAAGTTATATACATAATAATAGCATGATATAGTTTATCAGTATCTTCTAATCTTTCTTTACTTCTTAATGTGTATATAGAATCGTCATCTATTATGTCTATTTTTCCACAAAGTTTTCTTTTTAGTAATTCTGGTTCTTTTGTAATAGATATTAGTTTATTAAATTTTGGGTTTTTAAGATCTAAATTATCGATTCTTTTTACGCATTTATCAAGAATAGATTCACTAAGCCAATCATATGTGTCTATTTGAGATCTCTTATGTGTATAACCGGTTTGTTGACATATCCATCTGTTACACAGTTTTAGTAAATTAGGCGCAGATAAATTGGTAAGATCAATATCATCAGAATTTTCATCATTATCATCGTCATCTTCTTCAATAATCTGGTACTCATCATTATTTTTCTCGTCAATAACTTCTTTAAGAAATTCGACAGTTCCAGTTTTTTTATAAATATACCATGCGAAAACTGCTAAATTAGTGATTGCCGAAACAGCTTCAACAGTATATTTTTGTTCTGATTTTCTTGCTAATTTAATTCTTTTTTTCTCTGCACGGTCTATATCATGAATATCTATATATGCTAAACATTCATCGATAACTTCTTGAGGCAAATATTTTACAAGATTAACTATATCTACTAGGATAAAATTATTTTTATTTGATTTACTTACCCTCATTTTTTTACTAACTATTAGTTCACATGTTTTAGATATCTCTTGATAGTTTATAAAAGGGAGATAATTGTTGCTATATTGATGTAGAAGAGTCATTTGTTCTAATGATCTAGTAACTGCTACATATAATTCATTTGGACATTTAGTTGGATCAGAGTTTTGTTTATAATAGTAATAAGACTCGTCAAAATTAAAAATTAAAACTACTTTTCTTTCTAACCCTTTAGCTTGATGAAAAGTAGAAAACAATATTTTTCCATCAATCTCTTCTTCTTTAATTTTTTCATCATCATTAAGAGGCACATAGATAGGTATTTTTTTATCTGTTAACCTATTAGCTAAAATTTTCACAGGACTTTTACTACTTTTTAATGATGGTGCTAAAATAAAAATATCATTATGAGCATATCCCATATTAAAATACCTTCTAATCTCTTGTAATATAATCTGTTTTGAATCATGAAAAAAGTCTCCTATTATATATCTAGGTGTATAAGCAGATGATTTAATACTTTTTAATCTTTCTTCTTTTAACATGACTTTATTGACAAAGTTAACAGCAGGCTTATTCATTCTAAAACTAACACTTAGTTTTTTAATATCCCAGTCTAATTCATTAAAACTAAAAATTTTTTCTGCTAAAGTGATAAATCTCGGATCAGCTTTATTAAAATCATATATTGATTGGTACTTATCACCCATAATACATATTTTAGGCATAGTTTTATTATCTTTAATAAGTTTGCAAACTAGTTTAAAATATAAAGGTGTCATGTCTTGTGCTTCATCAACGACCACTATATCAAAGCTAAAACTTTTTTGTGGCTCTTTATCTTTATTAATAATTTTAACGATAGTACTATCTTTTATGCACTTTTCATAATATTTATAGCAAAAAGAATGATAAGAGTGAACCTCTGTATTATCTATACATAATCTATAAACTTTTTCTCTAGTTTCTTCTTTTAATTTTGAATTATAAGTCAACAATAAAACTTGTTGTTTTTTATTTAACATTGATATATGGAGATTAGTAGTTGTTTTACCACTACCTGCAACTGAATCTACTACTAAATTAGACGTTGATATTGCATCTACAATTTGTTTTTGTTCATTTGATGGTTCAGGAAGAGTATTATCACTCATGACTAAATAATAAATAAACAAAATAAGATTCTATATCAATTTTAATTGATAATTTATAAGTTTATTAAACAATCAATTAAGATTTATTGGCTTAGATGAAAACAATGCAAGTATATATTGGTATGTTATGTTTGCAAATAATCTCAAAACAAATGCTGAAAGTTCAAATGGGAATTGAGATAAACTATTATGAAATTTATCTATGAAAATATTTTCTAAAAACTCAATTGCAATTGTTTGTTTATACTCTGCATATATATTTAATGCACTTGTTAAAAATACCATCAGATAAGCAGTTGTATTATTTATAGCTGGACTTTTATTTTTGACATTTTCAACTTTCAAATTAAAAAGTGATACTGTTGAATAAATATGTGAAAAAATTCTAATTCTTCGAGAGACATTTAAAATGGTATCATAATAAGGAGCTACTCCCGGATGGAGACATAAAATACTAATTAAAACTAGATCTGTATAAAACATTAAAAAATGACTAAATAGTTTAAATATTATTAAAAACAAAGATCCCATATAATTATTGAAGTTAATATAAGGTAAATTTCTTCCTATGACTCTAGGAGGAAGAACAAATGCTTGTTCTTTGATTAAAGGTATTGCAATGTTTAAAGTATTAGTAATAGTGTCAAGTATATTGTTAGTATCCATAATTATATATCTTTAATTTTATTAAATAAATCAACTTTTAGGCTTCATATGTTTCATCATCATCGTTATCATTATCATCTGATTGGTCTTCTGATGAAAGTTGTTCAGTTTCTTCTTCATCTGATTGTTCATCGGATGAAAGTTGTTCAGTTTCTTCTTCATCTGAGTCTTCTTTTTCGGAATTATGTTCATCTTCTGATTCAAGCTCTATTTTTTCTTCTTTTTTTGTTGGTTTAATTTTAGTTTTATTATTTTTTTTTACTTTTTTTGATTTATTTTTTTCTTTTTTATTTTCGTGTGTCAATTTGTTTTCGCTTTCATCATCTTCATTGTCGTCCTCATTCTTGTCGTCATCTTCATCTTCATT
>Ga0207920_1000113_pt1 | contig 11951 bp, 8 predicted proteins | sample DeeseametaMP0204_FD_184218 | JGI IMG/M metagenome (GOLD analysis project Ga0207920, IMG submission 184218) | Marine microbial communities from the Deep Atlantic Ocean - MP0204 (SPAdes) | ecosystem: Environmental > Aquatic > Marine > Oceanic | place: South of Cape Verde, Atlantic Ocean | collected... | reverse complement strand
TAGTGTTCTCAAAATAATAAGCAAAACATGTGACATTATCATCAAGATTATTAAAATAATTTTCTATATCTTCTATATGTGTCATATATATATATATATATATATATAATATATTATAAACATTTATTTATATTTTGGATCAGGAATAACCCCACAAATTAGTGCATTCCATTGATCTATACGAAATATATCATTAATTTCTTTTATATTATATTCTTTTTTAATATAATCTATATATTTTTCAACTCTTGGTATTTTTAAAAATATATTCATTGCATGGTTATGATTTTTTGCATATACTCTATAAATATAAAATTCATTACCATATTTTTCATCATAATTATCATAACCGAATTTTAAAATGTATTTAGACTGTTTAATATCTATATCGTGCGAAAGAACATAAACAATATATGGTACAGTTTTATTACTTTTTTGATTAAAATTTAATATAATGTCATCATATACTTCTATTCCTGCATTGTCCTCATTAAAGCTAATATCATCCGATTCACAAAAATACGACATATATTAATAATAAAACCACAAGTAAAATCAATATTATTAATATTTTTTGATAAAAATGTAAAGAATAATAAAAATTGATGATAATTATAACACCTAAATAATTTAATTGAAAAATGGTTCTTAATATATTAATGAATGAAAAAGGAAATATAGAAATCAAAAATAAAGAAAATGAGCAAAAATTAGAAGCAAATTTATTTGAACTCATGAAAACTTTGGATAACTATTTAGATTATCATCATTGTGGAATATTTGATCCGAATTGTAAATATATATATAGGTGCATATCTTTTCCTAGAAAACAATGTGATGATTCTAAAATTATACATTTAGCAAAAACTGGATGGGAAGGAATTTACGAAAACAGAAGTGATTGTCAAGATGTGTATATTTTTTGTAAACTAAAGCTGGATCTTACTAATAAAGAAAAGGAATTATTTGAAAAGTATGGTTGCTCAACATTTAGGGACACTTTTTTAAATTTTGAAGAAATACAAAAAATAAAAAGAGACCATGAAACTAATGTTAAAGATTAATATAGTGTTATAAAAATAATACTGAAAAAGTAATGGTATTTATGATAGACATAGAATTATTAAATAATTAAATAAAATTAAACATTTTCATTAAAATATTTTTTAACTGAATTAGCACTTTTATTAAGTAAATATTCTGTTTTTTCTTTATTATTTTGTGCTGCAGTAATTAATGTTTTAAAATTGCGTTTATTATGAGAATGAATGTGTTTCCCCACCATAATTTTAAAAGTTTCTAAATCTGCCTTTTGTGCATTTAATAGGTTAATATTATTGGTAATTTTATTTTTAAATGCACAATTTTCTAAATATACACTCATTCGTAAATCTTTGATATATTCATGAAGTGTATTTAATTCACATACATTTTTTTCATTAATTAATTTTCTGGATTTTGAAGTGTGATGAAGAAGAGCTTGAAGAAACATACATTTCATTATGTTGTCTGTGTCACCATTTTTTAATTGTAAATAATCAATTATTTTAATAGATTTAATTGATTCAAGATTAATAGTCATATATTTTATTAAATCAGATGGGATATCGCCTTTTTTTTCTATATTAAGAATTAAATCATTCCAACTTAAATTATTTGAAGTTAAAAATTTTTGAATCATATAACCGAAATGAAATGTTCTCATATATGGCAATAATTTATTGTCAATAAAAGTAAATATATTATTATCAAATAATTCATAATCGTAATACACATTTAAATGTTCTGCGAAATTGTGATTTACTGAACATGTACTTCTAACTGTTTCAATAGGAGGTTCTTTTTCCATAATACCCGATTTTGGTTCTGGACAGTTTTCTTTTTTAATATTAAAAATTAGTTTTGCAAGATTAATTGCAATTGTTTTTGTATTAATATTTTTTTTAGATATTTTTTTTTTCTTTTGTTTTGGTATTGGTTTTAACCAATCGTCTTCTTCTTTAATATTAAAAAATAGTTTAATTACAGGATCATCAGTTTCCATTGTATCATTATTACACTTAGCTAGTCCATTTTTTTCATTTAATTTTTTCAATTTATTTTTCAATTTATTTTTCAATTTAATTTTAATAATTCTAGCTAAAACTTCATTAAACATATTCAAAAGGGGGGTTTTGAAATCTATTTCTTCAATATTGATACCTAATTCTTTAAAATCAAAACTACCTAACATTAATAATAATTGAACAGGATGATTACAATTATCAGCATGAGTTATTGTTTTTTGATCCTCAAACCAATGTTTAAAAAGATTAACATTATCACTTTCTTTGCAAAGATCATTGCCCCAATATTTCCTCATACTATATAAAATCTTTATGGCCAAATTAATATAGCAACTTGAATTGGTATTAAAAAATTTATTTACAGTTTGTAATAAACTATGAGCATGTATGCTATATGTCATATTTGGATTATACATATTAAGATTACGACATAAAGTAATTGAACAGATATATTCATAAATTTTACTTCTCATTAGTAATTCAGATGTGATAGGAGTTGCAGGATTAAAAAGTATTAGACCATCTGTTATTTCATTTGAAAATAATTTTAAATTAAATCCTTTTTCATTTGCATGCATTAAAGAACATGTATCGATTGTGTATGGTTCAATATTTAAACATTGTGTTTGAAATGGATCAATTTGAACAGCATTATTATGTTCAAATTCAATAGAGTGTGCAGGGAAGCCAAATTGAGTGAGCAAAGAATATGTATTTTTAAATTTCGATTCATTTAAGTTGTTAATGATGTCAAGCCATTCTTCTAATTGTTCGTAACAATTGTTCATTGATAGAATGGACACATCAATATTATTATTTGTATGATTTTTTTTATCCTTTTCTAAAGCAATGATCAACTCATCTCTCATTTTTTTTAAATCTTTCAATATGTCTTTATGAGATATGTTGAAGTTATTATTCATTATAATTGCTTTTGAAGCATATTTTTTATTTATTCCATTTAAATATTGTGCTTGTTTAGAACTTGTATCATCTTTTGATATTAACGCTTTAATTATTTTATTTTTATCTTCATTGAGTTTAAATTGAGATTTTTTCATAAATTTTAAAAGTTTCGATTTTTGGTTAGTCTGCAAATTAATTTTTTTAATATTATCCATTATTTTAACATATTCATAATTATTTTTAAATATATCAATTTTATATTTTGTATTAACATAAATTATAATCTAATATATATGAATTTTGTATTTAATGTAAATGATTATTACCATTGTATAAATGAACCAATAAATACTAATATTGATGATAAAATACGTTCAATTATTGGATTTGGACAAAAAACAATAAAAAATAATATAATTTATAAAACTCTCAGTAGTTTAGATCCAGTGAATTTATATTATATAAATAAATCAGAAAATTTAGAATCTCTCAAAAGATTATATAAATATAATTTTTATAATGATTTTGTCGTAACAAGAGAAGTGAAAAAATATAATAGTCAATTAAAATTATATGATGATATTGTTAAATCAAGTCATGATCATTTTTTGAATGTTTTTCAAGGTGGAAAATACATAGAAAATTATTCTGAATATGAAATTACATTGATATTTTTAATAAGAATAATAGAATTACAAGAATATTGCATACCTCAATTTAAATTATCTAAATTCAAAGAAACAGTAAATTTTCCTAATTTTTATGAAGATGCACTTTTACGAGAAAGTAAAAATCTAAAAATTCAACTTTCAAAAGTTTATGAAAATATATATCCCTCAATTAAAGAAAAATATATGAAAAAAAGAACATCTACGACACTTTATGGTATTAATTTATACGATTCAAATGGGTTAGAGATTTTCAAAGTTGAAATAGAATGTTTAAAAAAGCATTATACTGAGATAGAAATGAGAAATTTTAATAAACAACAATTTAAAATTATGGAATTTTCACCCAAGACATTAGCAAGAAGATTATGTTTAGATGAAATTAAACAACAAAATGAGGAAGAATTTAAAAATTGTTATTCTAATAAACTTTTACCTGAAAATAATAATTATCAAATGAATTATACATTTGTAAGTAATATTCTTAAAAATAATTCAGTGCCACCAGAATTAGATGAAATAGAAAATGATATTAAAAAAATAAACTATGAAAACACTGAAGATAAACTTAATAGTATGAGACATACAATATTAGGATTTACAAATGGAACAAACCTTTTTAGATCAAATTCACATATTTATAATTTAAATATACTGTCAGGTCATTACGATTGGATAAATTTAGATAAATCATTTCATGACAAGCTTACTTCATGTGGATTAGTTTCAGATCTTAATATTTTTAGTAATTTGTTATACTCTGTTTTAATTAATAAATATAATGAATTATTATTTCCATGTAGATTTTTTTTACCTAAATTACAACTAAAAGATAAAGTTGTGAATAATTTTGATTTATCTGAATTAAATACTAAAAAAAGTTTGGAGTTTAATATAGATAATTTTGAATCTGATAGAGGAATAATTAAATATGATGATACAATTGGAATTATAACAATTAAATCTATAAAAAATGGCTTTATAAATATAAAATATATTTTTGTGGTAAAAATGAATCAAAGTGTTTCAAATATTTTTTATACATATACTCCTAATTATAAAGTATGTGATATATACAACTATTCAGTTGAACCTGGTCTTATATTGAAAAAAAAACCTGTTACACATTATGAACTTTTATTAAATAGTAAAATATTCAATGGTAATTGTTATTCTTTAATTTTTGATGGAGCTGAAAAATATAAACAAGTAAATATTTCAGATAAAAAATATGATATTTATGATATTTATAAAGGCATTAAAACAGTAAAGAATTATTATAAAGAATTGGCAGATGATGAGAATAATATTAATTTAATAGAGATGTATAATAATATGATATTTTTTTCAAATCATTCAAAGGAAATGATAGTATCATTATTAAAATCTAAAGTTGACAAATTAAAATTTATTAAGGGAATTAGAATCTTAAAAATTTCTGAAAATAGGGAAGAAAAATTTGGCATTAATCAATTTAAAAATTTTATATTAACAGAAAGTGAAAAAATTATATTTAATCAAACAGGTGGCAATAAAATAGTTAATATTCAAACAATAGAAAATAACTTGGATTATGATGAGGTAGAAAATCTGAATAATAAAAATAATAATAAATTAACACAAACTTTAAATATGTGGAACAAATTGTTAGACTATGATATTAGTTATTCTAATAAATTAATTCTTATTACTCAAATTCATGACAATTTAATTTTAAAAAGTAAATATTTTAATCTGTATAATAAAGATGTTCATTCTAAAATTATTAATGCATTACCGGAGCCATATTCTTTTTATATTTTTAAAGAAATAGAAGAAAGATATAATATTAAAATACAAAATAAAAAAATTATGGAAATAAGCAACTCAATCGATTATCCATCATTTAAATATAGAAAAACAGTTGATAAAATCACTTTAATAAATTTTGTTTATCTATCTGAACATGTTGAGTTTTTAAAAATGAAAAATAAAATGAGAGTTGAAGAATTTGATAAAAAAATTAAGAAAAATAATAATATAGATTTAAATATTATTTATAAGGACATATTTCAATTAGTTGAACAATGTGTTGAAAAAGTAGATTTAATTAATTTTAGAAGTGACCTTTTTTATAGTAATGGACTTGCATTGACTAGTTATTTTATAATTAACTTTATAATTCTTGTGTGTGTTATTAATTATCTTAAAAAAGGAGGCTCATTAATATTTGATATAAAATTATTATCATCAAAACAAAATAAAGAAATTTATTATTTACTAAGTCAAATTTTTGAAACAACTGAATTATTTTATTCTGACTTAAACTCGTTTAATCCAGTCACAGGTACATTCATTGTTTGTAAAAATTTTAAAGGTGAAGATTATCATATATGTGAAGAAATAAAAGAGGAATTTATTAAATTAAAAGAATTATATCCCAATGGAGTTAATGATATTAATTTTTCAAGTCATCAGTTGAAAGATAAGTATAATTCTCATAATAAAAATATTAAAAATTATAATACTAAATTAATAAGCTCATATTTGAATATTAAAATTCCAAATAGTATAGATGATAAAATAAATAAATTATATGATAAAATATATTCTAAATATCTAAATAAATTAATTGAGCTTGAAGTTATTTTTAATGATTATGTGAAAACAAAAAAATGTCCTGAAATTAAAATAACATTGGATGATATTAAAAATAGTACAAATTATTTTGATAAATATAATATTAGCTATAACAAAGATAAATTAAATAAACTTTTAATAGATTAACTTTAAAAAAAACATACCAATAAAAAATTCTTAACACCAACTATTTTCATTTTTTTGCTATTTAAAATATTTTGCTCTGAATTCAATATGGTTTCACTTATATCTATTATACTAAAGTTTATTGGACATTTTATTATTAAGATTATATCTGGATTTTTTAATAATATATTTTTAACAAATTCATTAAAAGTCAATGATGATCCAAACATCACTAAATTTATTTTAGAATCTTTCACATAATCACCACCACCCCAAGGTGAATCTAAATAAATGATGTCTTGTTCAATATTATTGTAAACTTTTGTATAATCTGAATTGATGACATTTGTATTATTATATTCATATTGTTTAATATTATTTTCAATAATTGAAGAGTGTGTCGCAGAAATTTCAATTGCATTTACAAAGTTAAAATGCTTAGCAAATCTAATAATATCACCTCCAACACCTGAAGTACCATCTGTTATTGTTAAATTTTTTGATTCCAAATTTTTACATTTTAATATATTCATGATATGTCCTATTATTATTTCTGAACTACCTGATTTAGTAACACTGTATAAACCAACATTTGAAATCATAAGATTGTTATTTTTACATTCTGGGAAATAATCTTTTATGAATCTATTATTTTTTATTACTATTTCTTTTGGCCCGTCAAAATTATTTTTATATGAACTGTTTATTTCTATGTCATTTCTTTTTAAAAGTTTAAATAGATGATTAAAAGATAAATGTTCCCACATAATAACAAAATCTTCATCATTTTTTTCCTTTCCTAATTTAACATATTTATTAAACACCATTTTTAAATTTATTAAAAGTTTATTTAATTCTTGTATTACAAGATGTTTTTTGTAATTAAAATTAATATTATTCTTAAGTTCTACTTTTTTGTATTTAATGAAGATTTTTGATAAATCATGTTCAGCCAATTCTATTTCACATGAGTTAAATTTGTCAAAATTATAAAATATATTCTTTAGTTTTTGTCCTAAATCATTTATTTTAATCACATGATAATTTTTATATTTATCTTCTAATTTTTCTCTTAATTCTTCATAATTTAAATTTGTGAATTTATTTTTATAAACTATATTTTTATTTTTGGTTAAATTAAAAAAATTAAATGTATAATACTCTTTTGGAATTTTTAAATGAATTAAATGAGATTCTCTTTTTTGTAGCATTATTTCATCTGGATTAATATAATACACATTTTTACTCAATGTTGATATTTTCATATAACAATAATATAGAAGATATTAAAAATAACAATAGTAGACTACTAAATATTAAATTAAACATTTTTAATGTAATAATATGAATAGAAAAATAAAAATTGAATTATTGTTTTTATTTCATTTATAATAATCATGGAGTTTTTTGAAAAAACCATCGAGAATTTTAATTCTAAAACTTCACAATCAATTGAAGAACATAAATTATATTTTATAAATTCTGTTCATAAATTAGCAAATGAAGTCCATTCACATAATACTAAAATAGATAAAATGTTTTTAGAACAATTTAAAGATATGCTTGAAGAAAATAATTATGAGATTCTTAATCCTCATATAGTTGTTGAAATGAAAGATGGTAAACCTCATAAAGTTCTCGAATCATGGGATACTAATAAAGGTGTATTGCCACATCTTAAATTTATGTCAGAATATTACATTTATGAAGGATTAGAAATAAATGATAAATTTATGGAAGAATTTTTTGATGGATATAATATTAGTAATAGTAAAGGTCAGGGAGGAAACAATTTTGGTATTAAATTCAATACATACAAAGAATTGTTAAATATGTCAAATGATAAATTAATATTAAAAAATTATTCAAGTAATAATATATATTCGCCATCAAAAAAATATTTTAAATTTGATATTCATTTGAAACAAAGTTTAAAACCAAATAAAAGTAAAAAAGAGACAGGTGCATTTTGTGGAAGGAGTTATAAATTTAAAATAGATAACTACATGAATCTTTATCATCCTGAATCGGGGTTATACTTGATGTTTAATAAAATACCATATCCAGATATTGCATTTATATTGAGAGATCATACTTATTTGTCAAAAAAAACAAACTACCTTAATTTTGAATTTAATAAATCTGTTTATGATTCAATAGATAATAGAGATAATTTTTTTGAAAATATAAATGAATTAATACCTCCAAATTATCAAGAAGAAATTATTATTTTTAAGAAATTGAGAGATTTATTTGAATATACAAAAGAGGAAAGTGAAGATATTGATATTGATTTAAGTGGTTTAACAAATATTAGAGATCCAAGAGATAGACTCCTTGAAAAATACAGACTTAAAATAAGTATTTCAAATGATAAATTAGAGAAATTATATGAAAATTATGATGAATTTAAACAACTTTACATTGAACAAAATGCTGAATTAAAAGATGCAAAAAGAATAATTCAAGAGTTTGAAAAAAAAGAGAAAAACACAGAATCTGAATTAGTATTGAATTTAAAAAAAGAGATTGCAAACTTGAAATCAAATATATTTGAATTCCAGAAACAATTTTATTCGGATGAATTGGCACATAGAACAATAACTCAGGTTGAACAAGAATATTTAGAACTTGAATTAAAATACAAAAAATTAAAAGATCAAAATGCAAATTTAGTTGATGAACTTCTTTCAAGAAAAGAATTAATTAAAACAAAAGAGAAAGTCAACAAAGAATTATCAGAAGAATTATTAATGAAAGAGAAAACTTTTACAGATAAAGATATGTCAAACATAGAATTAAAAAAAGTATTAGAAGAAAAAGATGTTGAATTAAATAAATTAAGGCAAATATTAAAAAATAAAGAAAACAATGATAGCACCGCACTTGAGGAAGCTCTCAATGAAAGAATTCATGAATTGGAACACAAAAATGAAAAATTAAAAGAAGTCAATGAAAAAACACAAAAAGAACGTGATGAAGTTGTTTCTGAGATTTTTAAAATAAAGTCTTTTATGAAAAAATTTTAATTTATTAATAAAACAAAAACAATTTAATAATTAAATATTTAACTAATTATAACTCTTTTGTAAACTTTAAATGTCTCTAAATGAGAGTTTTTCTTTATAGGAGATGTTTTATGTTATTTTAATGTAAAAATTGAAAGAGTTAGAAGATAAAATAAATAAAATACAAATGAAAGACAATATAATTCATTTGATAAATGGTCTTCTTTCGCATAAAACTTGTAAAATGTCTTTTATGAAACAAAATGAAAATAAATTAATTGAAATATGTAATATAAATATTAATAAAGAGACTAATCCAGTAAGACTTATATTTACTGAATTATGTTCCAAATCATTTGATTTAGAATTAATTGATTTTGTTAAAAAATATACTAAATTAGATTCGAAAATTCTTAAAACAGCTTTTATTTTAGCATGTCAAAATAATGGGTCTTACAAAGTCATAAATTATTTGATTGATAATGATGTAAATTTTTTAAAAACAAGAATTCTGGATAATTTATTGCAATACAAAGATAATTTCTTATATACGCGAACATTGAAAGTTTTGGATCATTTATTTGAAAAAGGACTCAAAATAGATTCGCTATATGAAGGAGAATATGGATTAAAATCTGATCTAATTAAGGATCTCGCAGTAAATTATTCTGATCATAAATTAGAAATTTTAAAATATTTAGTAAAAAAAGAATCTATTAAAATTTTGGAAGATGCAGATAATATAGATGACCTAGAATATGAACCTGAACAAAGTCATTATGCATTTAAGTTTTTATACAAATCTAATCAAAAAAGAGAATATTTAGATTTTTTGTACCAAAATAATTATAATAAATTTTTGAGAAATGATAAAGGAAATACTATTTTTGAACAGTTATTGATTGATATTTTTGGTAGCCATGATTTAATCAGTAAGTTTCAAGTATAAATAAATTATTTAATAGAGAAGTTTAATTATTTATTTTTAAAATATGAGATATATATATTTTTTATAGTAAATTTAATGGAGATGTAAGTAATTGAAATTTTAGCAACCTTAAAACATCAAATTGATATAATTTGCATTTCAATTAAATGGGCAATAGATAAAGTCGATAAAAAAGATATTGAATATTGTTTTTATTTTAATCTATTGAAAATGAATTTATTAAATGTTCAACTTGTAATAACTTTTTTGATATTACTATTAAAGAAAGTTGATAGATAATAAAAATAGTTGTCCTATGTGTACAGTAGAATGGAAAAATGATAAAGTTTATTTAATGAAATAAATTTTGATAATTATTATGATTATTAAAATAGTATTATATAATTTAATGGTATTTAAACCAAAAAATAGAGATGAATTAAAAAAAGCTGTTGAATTATGGTGTCATAATAACAAAAAAGCTTTGAGAAAATATAGAGATATTAGTAAATGGAATACTTCTAAAGTAACAAATATGAGTTATATGTTTGATGGTTCTCAATTTAATGGAGATATAAGTGAATGGGATACATCTAATGTTACTAATATGTATCATATGTTTTATAATAGTAAATTTAATGGAGACATTTCTAATTGGAATACTTCTAAAGTAACAAATATGAGTTGTATGTTTTATAGAAGTAAATTTAATGGAGACATTAGTAAATGGGATACTTCTAATGTTACTAATATGAGTTGTATGTTTTCTGGAAGTAAATTTGATGGAGATATAAGTAAATGGGATACTTCTAATATTACTAATATGAATTGGATGTTTTCTAATTCTCAATTTAATAGAAATATAAGTAATTGGGATACTTCTAAAGTAACCAATATGAAAGGTATATTTAAAGATAGTAAATTTAATGGAGATATAAGTAAATGGAATATATCTAAAGTAACTAATATGGGTTTAATGTTTTATGAAAGTAAATTTAATAGAGACATTAGTAAATGGGATACTTCTAAAGTTACAAATATGAATCATATGTTTTGTTATTCTCAATTTAATAGAAATATAAGTAAATGGGATACTTCTAATGTCACTAATATGAGTTGTATGTTTTCTAAAAGTAAATTTGATGGAGATATAAGTAATTGGGATTTAAATAATCTTCAACATAATATAAATTATATCGGTGTAGTCAAAAAATGGACCATAGTCAAAGTAGATAAAAAAGATATTGAATGTTGTGTTTTATTACAATCTATTGAAAATGAATTTATTAAATGTTCAACTTGTAATAACTGTTTTGATATTTCAATTAAAGAAAGCTGGATTGATGATAAAAATAAGTGTCCTATGTGTACATTAAAATGGAAGAATAATAAAGTTTATTTAATGGAATAAATTTTGATAATTATTATCATTATTAAAATGGTAATATGATATTTCAACCTAAAAATAGAGATGAATTAAAAGAAGCGATTAATTTGTGGTGTAATGATGAAGAAAAAGCTCTTACTAAATATGGTAATATTAATGAATGGGATACTTCTAAAGTAACAGATATGAGTTATATGTTTTCTGGAAGTAAATTTAATGGAGATATAAGTAAATGGAACACAT
>Ga0207920_1000111_pt1 | contig 12055 bp, 9 predicted proteins | sample DeeseametaMP0204_FD_184218 | JGI IMG/M metagenome (GOLD analysis project Ga0207920, IMG submission 184218) | Marine microbial communities from the Deep Atlantic Ocean - MP0204 (SPAdes) | ecosystem: Environmental > Aquatic > Marine > Oceanic | place: South of Cape Verde, Atlantic Ocean | collected... | reverse complement strand
TCTAAAGAAATTTTTCCGCGGTGGTAAAATTCTAACATTGCCGGTAAAGCGTGTTGTACTAACGGTCCGCCACTTGGTGCTTTGGTGTACACATTATTCTTTTCTTCTTTGGTATGCGGCGCGTGATCGGTAGCGATCACATCTAACTTATCGTCTAATAAGCCTTGCAATAAAGCTTCTTGATCTTTCTTGGTTTTAACCGCAGGATTCCATTTAATATGTGTTCCCTTTTCGTTGTATTGCTCATTATTAAACCATAAATGATGAATACAAACTTCTGCCGTGATCTTTTTATCTTTTAAAGGAATTTTATTGGTAAAAAGACTCAATTCTTTTGCTGTTGAAAGATGAAATACATGCAGTCTAGCTCCTGTTTTCTTGGCAAGCGCTACCGCTTTTGAAGAAGAGATATAACAAGCTTCTTCACTTCTAATTTCCGGGTGATAAATAATCGGGATATCGTCACCAAATTCTTCTTTATACTTGGCTAAGTTATTTTTAATAGTCTCTTCATCTTCGCAATGCGCAACGACCATTAACGGCGAGTTTTTAAAGATTTGCTCTAAAACCTTTTCATCGTCGACCAACATATTTCCTGTAGAAGAACCTAAAAACAGTTTTAAGGCTGCGGTGGTTTTAGGGTCTACTTTTTTAATTTCTTCTAAATTATCGTTCGTCCCACCAAACATAAAAGAATAATTAGCATAAGCTTTTTCTGCAGCGATCGCGAATTTTTCTTCTAACTTTTCTATCGTGGTGGTTTGTGGCACGGTATTCGGCATCTCGATAAATGAGGTGATTCCTCCGGCAATTGCGGCTTTAGAACCGTGTTCAATATCTTCTTTGTGCGTTAAACCCGGCTCTCTAAAATGAACCTGATCGTCGATAACACCCGGAAGCAAGTATTGTCCTTCAGCATCAAACACTTGTACATCTTGCGACTTAGCGCTAATAATATCGGCTACTTCTACAATAGTATCATTTTCAATGTAAACATCTCCTTCAAACACTTTTCCTTCGTTAACGATGTTTGCATTTTTAATTAAAATCTTTTTCATATCTCTTTGCCAAATAAACTTTTTAACTTCATTTTTATTACTCCAAAAACTGCTTCAGAAATAATATTACTACTCAATTTCGATTCACCTCTTGTTCGGTCTGTAAAGATAACAGGAACTTCTATAATATTAAATTTATAGAGGTAAGCTTTAAATTTCATTTCTATTTGAAACGCATAACCTACAAATTGTATCGTATCTAAATTTATTCGTTCTAAAACCTTTCTACGATAGCAAACAAAACCTGCGGTAGTATCTTGTATTTGCATTCTGGTAATGAACTTTACGTATTTTGATGCAAAATAAGACATCAAAACGCGGTTCATAGGCCAGTTTACCACATTTACGCCTTTTACATAACGAGAACCAATAGCAACGTCTGCCTTTTGCTTAACACAAGCATTATACAAACGTATTAAATCGTTAGGATTGTGAGAAAAATCTGCATCCATCTCGAAAATAAAATCGTAATCTCTCGCTAATGCCCATTTAAAACCGTGAATATAAGCGGTACCTAATCCAGATTTTTCGGTTCTTACTTCTAAAAATAATTGCTCAGAAAATTCTTCTTGTAGTTCTTTAACTTTTACAGCGGTTTGATCGGGTGAACTATCATCGACCACCAGTATATCGAAAGACGAGCGTTGTGAAAACACGTTGCGAATAATTCGCTCGATGTTTTCAATCTCATTATAAGTAGGTATGATTACGAGTCGCCTCGACATGCTGCAATTTTTGGCAAATGTAATTATTTTTAAACTCTCCTATTTCAGAATTTTTAGCTATTTAATTTTTAAATTTGCCAAAAAGCAAAAAATTTGGAAGCTGTAACGCGTTCATTTATTTCTAACGATTGGGTAACTATAGTTTTAGTGAGTATTCTCTTGCTTATTGCTTTTTCTAAAAAATATTATGCGGAAGATTTTTTAGATTTTTCTAGAATTTATACTTCTAACAAATACTTTACTTCTCATAAAAGAACCTTATCGGTTCTTAATTTATTCAGCTTTTTATTATTTCTGGGTCAAGGTTTAATTATCGCATTAGCCATTTATTATTTTGTAAAAATTACCGGCTTTGTGAATTTTAGCCAAAAAGATTATCGATTATATATTCAAATTTTCCTTGTTTACAATGTATTAATTGCGGTAAAATACTTAATTGAAAAAATTATTGGAGAAGTTTTTGAAATTAATAAGCTATTAGATAATTACATTTTCTACAAAATAACCTATAAGAACTTTTTGTCGCTCATTGTCTTACCTCTACTAATCATGGTAATTTACGGCTGGCCTAATTCTAAAATATTAATTTTTTCTTTCTTCATTATCTGGATTTTAGCCAACCTAATTGTGTTAATTAAATACTATAGTAACAACCAAAAGCTTGTTTTGGGTAATTGGTTTTATTTTATTTTGTACCTTTGCACACTTGAAATCGCACCGTATTTCATTTTATATAAAGTGTTTACGGGAGTCCGTTGATTTTAAGTTAAAAACACAGCGCAATGAAAGTGAAAACTATTTTGATTTCTCAACCAGAACCTAAGGTTGAGAATAGTCCTTATTCAGAACTAGAAGAAAAACAAAAGGTTAAGATTGACTTTATTCCTTTTATTCATGTAGAAGGTGTACCATCAAAAGAAGTAAGACAACAAAAAATTGATCTCTCTAATTTCACTGCTATTATTCTTACCAGTAGAAATGCTGTAGATCATTTTTTTAGAATAGCAGAAGAGATGCGTTTTAAAGTGCCGGATACTTTAAAATACTTTTGCCAAAGTGAAGCTGTTGCTTATTACCTACAGAAATACGTGGTTTACAGAAAACGTAAAATTTATGTAGGAAAAAGAACATTCCCAGAGCTTATCCCGCTTATTAAAAAGTATAAGAATGAGAAATTCTTATTACCATCTGCAGATATGCTTAAACCGGCTGTACCAAAACAATTAGACAAACTTGGCATCAACTGGAAAAGAGGAATTTTTTACAGAACCGTAGTAAGTGATCTATCACACTTAGAAAAAGTTTTCTACGATGTCGTGGTATTTTTTAGCCCTAGCGGAATTAAATCTCTTTTTGAAAATTTCCCAGATTTTAAACAAAACAATACAAGAATTGCTGTTTTTGGTAATTCTACTATTAAAGCGGCCAAAGAGCACGGTTTAGAAGTAAACATTAAGGCTCCAACACCAGAAACCCCATCGATGACGATGGCATTAGAAAAATATATTAAAGAGCAGAATAAAAAATAAATTCTACTTCAATATAAAATAAAAAAAAGGGCATTTTAAAAATGCCCTTTTTTCATGAGTAAAACTTAAAACCACTAAACGATAGGACCTCCCTTTAAGATCTCATCATTAGCATAATCATCAAATTTTTCGAAATTATCTTTAAAGTAAGAAGCAAGTAGGTTTGCTTTTTTATCGTAAGCTTCTTGATCTTGCCAAGTATCTCTTGGGCAAAGAACTTCTGCAGGAACTTGCGGACATTCTTTCGGCATTTGTAAACCAAAAATAGGATGTTGCTCAAATTCAACTTCATTCAGCTTTCCTTCTATTGCCGCAGAGATCATCGCACGAGTATATTTCAACTTCATTCTAGAACCCGTTCCGTAAGGTCCGCCGGTCCAACCCGTATTCACCAGCCAAACATTTACACCAGATGCTTTCATTTTTTCGCTAAGCATTTCAGCATATTTGGTTGGATGCAATGGCATAAAAGGCGCACCAAAACAAGCCGAAAAACTTGGTACCGGCTCGGTAATGCCTTCTTCAGTTCCCGCAACTTTTGCCGTATAACCACTTATAAAATGATAAGCCGCTTGGCCGGGAGTTAATTTGCTAATAGGAGGCAAAACACCAAACGCATCTGCCGTTAAGAAGAATATATTCTTGGTGTTCTCTCCTACAGAGGGTGTTTGTATATTATTAATATGGTAAATTGGGTAACTAACTCTTGTGTTCTGGGTAATTGAAACGTCTTTAAAATCGACTTCACCTTCACTATTCATAATTACATTTTCTAGAATAGCGCCGGGTTTAATGGCATTGTAAATATCGGGCTCTCCTTCTTCAGAAAGATTGATCACCTTCGCATAGCAACCGCCTTCAAAATTAAAGACTTTATTATCTGGCGTCCAACCGTGCTCATCGTCTCCAATTAGTTTACGATCAGGATCTGCAGAAAGCGTGGTTTTACCGGTACCGGAAAGTCCAAAGAAAATAGCAGTATCGTTATCTTCACCGACATTTGCAGAACAATGCATGGGTAATACATTTTTATAAACCGGAAGAATAAAATTTAAGGCTGAAAAAATACCTTTCTTAATTTCTCCGGTATATCCTGTACCACCAATTAATGCGATTTTTTTGCTGAAATTTAAAATAGCAAAATTATGTTGACGCGTACCATCAACCGCCGGATCTGCTTTAAAACCGGGTGCATTTACAATCAACCAATCTTCTTTAAAATCTTCAAGCTCATCTTCCTCTGGACGTAAAAACATATTGTAGGCAAATATATTACTCCAAGGATATTCGTTAATCACCCGAATATTTAAACGGTAATCTTGATCTGCACACGCGTAGGCATCGCGTACAAATAATTCTTTTTCAGAAAGATAATCGGTCACCTTATTATAAAGTGCATCAAATTTATCTTCATCAAAAGGAATATTAATATTTCCCCACCAAACTTTATCTTTAGTAACTTCATCTTTTACAATAAAACGGTCTTGCGGAGATCTTCCGGTAAACTCACCGGTATTAATTGCTAATGTACCAGAATTAGTTTCGACACCCATATTTTTGTCGATCGTAATTTGGTGCAATTCTTCTGAAGAAAGTTGATAATGAAAATCTGCTTTTCTAATTCCGTATTCCTCTAACGAAAACGTTTTCGTAATTAGCTGATTTGGAAGCATAAAATTATTTTTGTTGTGTTTGTTCAGCAAAAATAGAAATAAAAACTTTAAGACCTAAAAAGTTTTTAAGTTTATTTCTTATTCATTTTCAGAATGTTAAGAATCAAAACTAACCAAGCTAAGATTAAAAAAACACCCCCTATTGGAGTTACAAACCCAAAACTTTTAATAGACACCCCTGTTATTGCAGAGGTCGTTAGCAAATAAATAGATCCTGAAAACAAAAGAACCCCTACCAAAAGCATCCAAAATACAATATTCTTAGTTTTGTCGGTAAAAAATGAAGTATTCGCAATAATTAGCGCTAAAAACGCGTGATAAAATTGATATCGTACTCCGGTTTCGTAACTTGTTAAACTTTCTTCAGTTAAAACTACTTTTAAACCGTGAGCCCCAAATGCTCCTAAAATTACAGCTAACATTCCGAAAACACAACCAAGAATTAACAGCTTTCTTTGCATGATTTATTTTTTTAAATAAGATTTTATTAAGTAATTTGAAAAAACCACAAAATTAACCAAGTAATTTTAAACATGCGAAAAATATTGCTCATTGGTGCCGGAAAATCTACTTCGGCACTTATAAAATACCTAAAAGAAAAGTCTAACGAAGAAAAGCTACAGCTTATTATAGGTGATTTATCACTGGCAAATGCTGAAAAATTTGCAGGTGATCATCCCAACACCAAAGCAATTCAACTCGATATTTTTAAAGCTGAAGAAAGGCAAACTGCCATCAAAGAAGCAGATATCGTCATATCGATGTTACCGGCACGTTTTCATATTGAAGTGGCTAAAGATTGTGTAAATTTCAATAAGAATTTAGTGACTGCTTCTTATGTGAGTGACGAGATGCAAGCTTTAGATGAAGAGGTGAAACAAAAAGGACTCACCTTTATGAACGAGATCGGCGTAGACCCCGGGATCGATCATATGAGCGCGATGCAGGTGATTGACCGTATTCGAGCAAAAGGTGGAAAAATGCTATTGTTTGAATCGTTTACCGGCGGACTCGTAGCTCCAGAAAGCGACACGAACCTTTGGAATTACAAATTCACTTGGAATCCTAGAAATGTAGTTGTCGCCGGGCAAGGTGGCGCAGCCGTTTTTATGCAAGAAGGCAAGTACAAATACATTCCGTATCATCGTTTATTTAGACGAACTGAATTTCTAGAAGTAGAAAACTACGGAAGATTTGAAGGTTTAGCCAATCGTGATTCTCTTAAATATAGAAGTGTTTATGGTTTAGATAGCATCAAAACCCTTTACCGTGGGACTTTACGACGCGTAGGTTTCAGCAAAGCCTGGAATATGTTCGTGCAACTCGGGATGACCGACGATACTTATACCTTACAAGGCTCTGAAGAAATGAGTTATCGCGATTTTGTAAACTCTTTTTTACCGTATTCACCTACCGATTCTGTTGAATTGAAAACGCGCTATAACCTTAAGATCGATCAAGATGATGTAATGTGGGAAAAATTATTGGAGCTAGATATCTTCAATCCTCATAAAAAGATCGGAATTAAAAACGCCACTCCGGCGCAAGCGCTTCAAAAAATATTAGAAGAAAAATGGACACTCGCTCCCAACGATAAAGATATGATCGTAATGTATCATAAATTCGGTTATGAAATAGAGGGTAAAACTAACCAGATCGATTCGACGATGGTGCATCTTGGCGAAGATCAAACCTATACCGCGATGGCAAAAACCGTAGGATTACCGGTAGCGATTGCGACGCTAAAAATTTTAAATAAAGAGATTATTACGACAGGAGTTTTACGCCCAATAACCAAAGAAATTTACGATCCTATCTTAAAAGAACTCGCTGAAAACGGAATCGTTTTTAAAGAAAAAGAACGTGAATACTTGGGCTATAACGAAGATAATGTAGTTGGATAGTTTTAATTACTTCATAAACAGTAATGTTTAAAATTAAACTTAATGCGATTCCGGATCAAGCTCGGAATGACGAAGAAGCTAGTAGTTTAATAATTAGAAAAGAAAAAAGCCTTTCAAGAATTCTTGAAAGGCTTTTTATATAGATCAAACTTATTTAATATGAAATCTTAATCTCTACTTCCTAAAAATATTCCGATGAAATAAAGCAAGGTCGCTAAAGAACCTACCGCAGCGACCACATAAGTTCTCGCTGCCCATTTTAAAGCATCCTTAGAACCTTCGTATTCTTGCGGAGTCACAATATTTTCTGCTTTTAACCAAGCCAATGCACGATTACTCGCATCATATTCTACCGGCAAAGTGATAAAACTAAACAAGGTTCCCATCCCGAAAAGAATAATTCCTGCCAGTAAAACCATTTGCCCGACGCCAAAAGACACTGCTGCCATTAAGATGATTCCGCCCATGATCACAAACTGACTAAATCTAGAAGCCACGCTTACTACCGGAACCAATGCACTTCGCATTTTTAACCAACTGTAAGCTTTCGCGTGTTGCACCGCGTGACCACATTCGTGCGCTGCAACCGCAGCGGCAGCCGCGTTTCGCTGACTGTAAACTGCCTCACTTAAATTCACCGTCTTCTTTTGCGGATTGTAATGATCGGTTAATTGTCCCGGGGTCGAAATGACTTTTACATCGTAAATCCCGTTATCTTCCAGCATTTTTCGAGCGATTTCGGCGCCGCTCATCCCATTTTGTAAATGCGTTTTCGAGTATTTTCTAAATTTCGATTTTAGCGTATGGCTCACGTACCAACTCACCAACATAATGAGTCCGATAAGCAAATAATATCCCATCATAACTTTTTCTTTTTCAGTTTTTGGAGAATAAGAAATCAAAAACCTAGCCAATTTAAACAAGTGACGTTTTGTCTTCTTGGGCATATCCCTTCGGGTCGGGCTGTTCGCTATATCTTTTTAAATTCCTGCGCTTGCAGAAATTTAAAAAGGATGCCGCTCCCATCCCTTATGCAGAAAAATTAGGGTTCATTTTCAAATTTTAAGTTAACTCCAGATAAAACCCTTTCGACTTATTTCGCTATCGCTCCATAAGCTTCCTTCCCTTTAAAGGGAAGGAAGCTTATAGTGAGTTGAAAATATCAAATTGAATTTCTATAAAGATGTTTATTTTGAACATTCACCATTATTCAGATGTTTCAACCATGTGATACTGAAAATAAATTAGCAAAACGTGAAAGGTAAACCATAATTGAATCACCGAAATATCCTGCAAGTTTTCTAAAACCTTGTAGGTATCCATTTCAAAAAAACATACAAGGTCAGAAATAGACCTTGCAGGAATGCTTAAAGGATAAAAAAACAATACAAAATGTTCCTCTCCTTTTAAAGGAGGGATGCCCGATAGGGCGGGGTGGTTTTAGAATCTTATTATAAAACATTAAAGAAAAACACCCTTCCGACTTACTTCGCTATCGCTACATAAGCCACCTTCCCTCGAAAGGGAAGGAAGTTTATAGTGATTTAAATAAATTCACAAGATGAGATTCCGGATCAAGTCCGGAATGACGGAAATACTTATTATTGTTGAGAGGAATTAAAAACCTTTATAAAAAAGTTCCCCTCCTTTTAAAGGAGGGGTGCCCGATAGGGTGGGGAGGTTTCGCGTTAGGGATTGAGGCTTTGTTGGAGCTCTTTGGAGATTCCTGCCTACGCAGGAATTGAGAAAAGCGACTGCCTAAAGCCCGACCCGTAGGGAAACGCCCTAAGAATGAACTTCTTCCCAACCGAAAGCTTCAGCTATGGGTTGATAAACGACTTTCCCTTTAATAATATTGAGTCCTTTAAAAAGCGCGGTGTTTTCTTTGCAAGCCATTTCCCAACCTTTTTCTGCCAAGCTAATTACGTAAGGCAAAGTCACGTTGGTTAACGCAACGGTAGAAGTATGCGGCACGGCGCCCGGCATATTTGCCACGCAGTAATGCACGACGTCTTCGATAATATAAATAGGATTTTCGTGCGTAGTGGCTTTGGTCGTTTCAATACAACCGCCTTGGTCGACCGCCACATCGACGATCACCGTACCCGAATCCATTTCTTTTAGCATATCGCGAGTAATGAGTTTAGGGGCTTTTGCTCCCGGAATTAAAACGCCACCAATAATTAAATCGTGGGTTTTAATGTGCTTGCGAATGTTGTATTCGTTAGAAAATTCAGTCACTACGTGGCTTGGCATAATATCGTTTACGTAACGCAGTCGATCCATATTGATATCGAGAATGGTGACGTGCGCACCCAAACCGGCGGCCATTTTTGCGGCTTGAATACCGACAACTCCGGCACCTAACACCAAGACTTTACCCGGAGAAACTCCCGGAACTCCGCCTAGCAGCAAACCTTTACCTTTTACGGGTTTCTCTAAATATTTAGCTCCTTGCTGAATTGACATTCTTCCGGCAACTTCAGACATTGGAGTTAATAGAGGTAATTTACCGTTGGCGTCTTGCACGGTTTCGTAAGCAATACAAACCGATTTGCTATCGATCATGGCTTCGGTAAGCTCTTGATCGGCGGCAAAATGAAAATAAGTAAAGACGACCTGATCTTCTTTAATTAAATTGTATTCTTCAGGAATGGGCTCTTTTACTTTTACGATCATATCGCTTTCGGCATAAACCGCATCGATCGAAGGTAAAATTTGTGCTCCTACTTGTTGGTAATCGTCATCTGAAAATCCGCTGGCAATCCCGGCGGTGGTTTGCACGTAAACCGTGTGATTTCGTTTGGTAAGTTCTAAAACTCCGGCTGGAGTCATCCCTACTCTACTTTCGTTGTTTTTAATTTCTTTAGGAACACCTACAATCATAACTGTAAATTTTAGTTTCCTAAAAATAAAATTAAAATAAAAAATAAGGGTGTTAAACTTAAAAAAGTTTAAAACACCCTTTTTAACCTCTAAATATTTAGGGTTACTTTACAATATTTATAATTTTACCCGGAACAATGATAACTTTTTTAGGGGTCGATCCGTCTAGTTGTTTTTTAGTACGCTCGTCGTTCATCACGATTTCTTCTAATTCATCTTTAGAAAGATCGAGTGATAAATCTATCGTGAAACGCATTTTCCCGTTGAAAGAAACCGGATAAGTTTTAGAGCTTTCTTTTAAATGTTTTTCTTCAAATTTTGGGTAAGCGGCAAACGCAACGCTGCCTTCATTCCCTAATTTGCTCCATAATTCTTCAGCAATGTGCGGCGCGTAAGGCGAAATTAAAACGGCTAAAGGTTCTAGAATCGCTTTTGAAGTACATTTTTGCGAAGTCAACTCATTTACACAGATCATAAACGTAGAAACAGAAGTATTAAAGCTGAAGTTCTCAATATCTTCGGTTACTTTTTTGATGGTTTTATGCAATGTTTTTAAGGAGTCTTTGCTCGGCTCGGCATCAGTTACAAAGAACTGCTCTCCCCCTTTGGGGGAGTTGGAGGGGGAATGGTAAAGCTTCCATAGTTTTTTAAGGAAGTTATGTACTCCGGTGATTCCAGCGGTGTTCCAAGGTTTGGCTTGTTCTAGGGGACCTAAAAACATTTCGTACATACGCAAGGTATCGGCGCCATAGTCTTCACAAATATCATCGGGATTGACGACGTTGAATTTTGATTTGGACATTTTTTCTACTTCGCGACCTACAATATATTTTCCGTCTTCTTCCGTAATAAATTCAGCATCTTTAAATTCTGCTCGCCAGTTTTTAAATCCTTCAATATCTAATTCATTTGAAGTATTGACTAGAGAAACGTCAACATGAATAGCCGTACCCGAAATTATTAAATTTTTATCTTCAGGTAATTTTATATCAGTTTTATCTTCAATAAACTTCTTTGATTTTTGAAATGCTTCCTTAGACTTATCTGGAGCCGTATAAGTACTATTCCCTATAAATTCAGGTTCAGAAATTTCTCTGTAAACATCCTTACTAATAAAAATTGGCAATGATAATTTAATTTCTTCACCTTTATTACCCATATCAGCTAACCTAACTCTATAAACAAAAGCACTATCTCCCAAGATCATTCCTTGGTTGATGAGCTTTTTAAAAGGTTCTTCTACGGGAGCAAAACCACGATCTTTTAGAAATTTGGTCCAGAAACGTGCGTATAATAAATGTCCGGTCGCGTGCTCGCTCCCGCCAATATATAAATCGACATTTTGCCAATAGTTTAAAGCTTCTGGTGAAGCGAAAACCTCATCGCGTTTTTCATCTTCCATATAACGGAAGAAATACCAAGAGCTTCCTGCCCAACCCGGCATTGTATTCAGTTCTAAAGGAAATACAGTTTTATCATCGATCAACTCATTACTTACCACTTGGTTCTTTTCGGTATCCCAAGCCCAAACATCGGCACGCCCTAGTGGCGGCTCACCTTCTTCAGTCGGAAGGTATTTTTCAACCTCCGGTAATTGAATTGGCAAATGAGCAGCGTCGATCATTTTCGGCATTCCGTTAACGTAATACACCGGGAAAGGTTCTCCCCAATAACGTTGACGGCTAAATACCGCGTCTCGTAAACGATAATTAGTTTTCCCTTTACCTTGACCGATTTGTTCTAATTCAAAAATTGCTCGTTTTAAGGCTTTTTTATACGGAAGATCGTTTAAGAAATCTGAATTTGCGATCACGGTTCCTTCTTTATCGGCGTGAGCAGCTTCAGAAATATCAACGTCTTTAAAAATGTTTTTGATCGGAATATCGAAATGTTTTGCAAAATCGAAATCACGCTGATCACCGCAAGGCACAGCCATTACCGCTCCGGTTCCGTAGCTTGCCAACACATAATCACCAATCCAAATTGGCACCGGTTCTTTGGTAAACGGATGCTCGGCATAAGCTCCGGTAAATACTCCAGAAATCGTTTTTACATCGGCCATTCGTTCACGCTCGCTACGTTTGGCAGTCGCTTCTACATAAGCATCCACCGCTTCTTTTTGCTCAGGCGTTGTAATTTTCGAAACCAATTCGTGCTCTGGAGCTAAGGTCATAAACGTTACTCCGAAAATTGTGTCAGGTCGCGTGGTGAAGACTGATATACGAGGATGTGATTCCGAATCAAGTTCGGAATGACGCTCGTCACCCTGAACTTGATTCA
>Ga0207920_1000110_pt1 | contig 12206 bp, 12 predicted proteins | sample DeeseametaMP0204_FD_184218 | JGI IMG/M metagenome (GOLD analysis project Ga0207920, IMG submission 184218) | Marine microbial communities from the Deep Atlantic Ocean - MP0204 (SPAdes) | ecosystem: Environmental > Aquatic > Marine > Oceanic | place: South of Cape Verde, Atlantic Ocean... | reverse complement strand
CCTGAAAGCCATTCAGGCCAGGCATAACAATATCCATCAGAACAAGATCCGGAAGCTCTTGACGAGCAACCGCGACACCATCAGCACCGTTTTCTGCATTCAACACTTCGTGGCCGTTTTTCTCGAGCACCGCCCGGAAAGCCTCGGTTTCCGTTGGTGAGTCATCCACCACAAGAATGCGCGCCATGCTACTTACCCCTTACTTATTTCGCGTGCTGACGGATAGAACCGAGCAGCTCTTCTTTACTGAATGGTTTGGTCAGATACTCATCAGACCCAACAATACGACCTTTGGCTTTATCAAACAGGCCGTCTTTACTCGACAACATGATGACTGGGGTAGACTTAAACTTGGAATTATTTTTGATCAGGGCGCAGGTCTGATAGCCGTCCAGTCGCGGCATCATGATATCGACGAAAATAATATCCGGGTCGGTATCGGCGATTTTAGCCAGGGCATCGAAACCGTCAGTGGCTGTAATGACTTCGCAGCCAACTTTTTTCAGCAGGGTTTCGGCAGTACGACGGATTGTCTTACTGTCGTCAATCACCATGACCTTTACATCTTGAAAATTATCGTCCATACGACAGGCCTTTCACCATCCAATTATCTGTTGTTGTTTTACTCTGATTGGCCAAAGAGTTCTGTGACTCAACCCTCAGACCGGCAAGAGCCCCCGACTGTCCTGCAAAGAATACAGAAAATCAGTCGTTTCCCCGGGGCCACCGGGACGCTCCGCTTTTGTATCACACTCCGCCCGGGCAGGCTAGAGAGCATACCGGGAACCCTGCCTGATGCAACACACTGTCACTGACAAAGGCTCGACAAAACGCTGAAAAAGCCAAATCGGATACGTTACAATCCGACGATTAATTATTCCTGTCACTCAGATGACTGACCACGCAGCGGAGACGCAATGACTATAAGACTTGGCGTAATCATGGACCCTATTCAGGACATCCACTTCAAGAAAGACACTTCCCTCGCGTTGTTAAATGCAGCACAGGAACGAGGCTGCGAACTCTGGTACATGGAACAACCTGATCTCTCTATTCAGAAAGGCCGCTCATATGGCCGCATGGCGCCCTTAAACGTGGCGATGAATCCAGAACACTGGGCTGATCTGGGTGACTTCGAAGACCGTCCATTGGCGGAACTCGACATCATCATTATGCGCAAAGACCCACCGTTTGATAGCGAGTTTATCTACAGCACCTACATTCTTGAACGTGCCGAAGAGGAAGGTGTTCTTGTTGCTAACCGTCCTCAAAGCCTGCGTGACTGCAACGAAAAAGTATTCGCTACAGCCTTCCCTGACCTTATGTCACCGACCATCGTTGCGCGACGTGCCGACCTGTTGAAGGCATTTCACGCAGAGCACGAAGACGTAATATTTAAACCGCTCGACGGTATGGGTGGCTCCTCCATCTTCCGACTCAAAAAGGATGACCCTAACGTCAGCGTCATTATCGAAACTCTGACCGCTCACGGCACACAACAGATCATGGCGCAGAAATTCATTCCTGAAATCACATCGGGCGATAAGCGCATTCTGATGATTAATGGCGAGCCCGTTCCGTACAGCCTCGCTCGCATTCCTGCGCAAGGCGAGACACGCGGCAACCTGGCCGCCGGCGGACGCGGAGTCACGCAAGAGCTCTCGGAAGACGATCGCCGCATCGCCAGCATCATCGGTCCTGAGCTGATAAAACGCGGCCTGTATTTTGTTGGCCTGGACGTCATCGGCAACTGCCTGACAGAGATCAACGTCACCAGCCCGACTTGCGTGCGGGAAATTTCGCGCGACAGCGGTATCGACGTCGCCGGACAACTGATCGATACACTACTGGAAATCCGCCGTTCCAGTGTGGACAATTCCTGAAGGTGAGAGCAGACTTGCGCGCACAACGACGGAGACCCTGACAGACCATGAGTGCCCAGACCGTATCAAGCAATGACCGCATGATGTTCGCGATCTTCGTCGCGCTCATGGTGCACGCCATGCTAGTGCTGGGCATCAGTTTCAGTGCGCAGGAAAGTCCGGCTTTCAGTTCGACACTGGACGTCACCCTGGCAGGCTACCGCAGTGATGAAGCGCCCGAAGATGCCGACTTTCTTGCCCAGGAAAATCAGCAGGGCAGCGGCACTCTGGACGAAGCGCAGATGCAGACCACGGACGTTGAAGCCGACTTCCACGCCAACGACATCCGTGAGAACGTACGCGAAGAACAGATGCCAACGGCTCCGCGCCTGCAGGACAGCCAGCATACCCAAGTTGTTTCAACCACCCGCAGTCCTGATAAACAGCAACAGCAGATTGCAGAACAACAACCGCCTGCCCCAGATATTCCGAACGGCCCTCAACAAAGCTTATTTGAGCGCAGCCTCGAAATCGCCAGCCTGCAGGCTAAGTTGGATACCGAACGCCAAATGTACGCACGAATGCCGCGTATTCATCGTCTGACCGCTGCATCTACAATGAAAGCGACCGACGCTTACTACGTGAATTTATGGCGTCAGAAAATTGAGCGAATGGGTGCCATTAACTATCCACAGGAAGCTGAAAACTGCTACGACAATTGCCGTTTACGGATCTTAGTGTCCATCAACCCTGATGGCAGCATCCATGAGCTCGCAGTGCTTGAGTCTTCGGGCCGCAGAGTACTCGATGAAGCTGCCACACGAATTGTCCGCCTTGCTGCTCCGTTCGCCCCATTTACCAACGAAATGCGGCGCGAAATGGATAGACTGGAAATCATCCGCACCTGGCAATTCACCGGTGACCGTTACCTCTCGGGGTCAAACTGATGCTTGAACTGAACAGCCTGCGTAACCACCTGTTGATTGCGATGCCCGGCCTTGATGGCTCCTGGTTCGGCGGCACGGTCACCTACTTATGCGAGCACAACGCGGATGGCGCGATGGGGCTGGTACTGAACAAGCCCTCCAGTATTGAGTTCAGTGATATCTGCGGACAGCTGGATATTGATCGTCGTAGCCACATTACGCCTACCATCCTTCAGGGCGGACCAGTCAGTCCGGAGCAAGGTTTTATTCTGCACGAAGAAACCGGAGACTGGGGCGCCACCATGAATATTACAGAGAAAACCCACCTGACGTCGTCTCAGGATATTCTGCGTGCGATTGCTCAAGGAACAGGACCTCAGAATTACATGCTTGGTCTTGGCTACGCCGGCTGGAGTGCAGGCCAATTGGACGAAGAGCTGCGCGAAAACGCCTGGCTCACACTGGAGGCAACTCCCGACCTTCTTTTTCGCCTCGACCAGCGCGACCTTTATGATGTTGCACTCAGTAAATTGGGTGTCAGTGCCGAATTCCTCAGTGATGAGTCAGGCCATGCCTGATACTCCTCAGATTCCTGATCGTATCACTTCCGTCATGGGGTTTGATTTTGGCACCCGACGCATCGGCATTGCTATTGGCCAGCGCCTGACAGACAGTGCCAATGCTCTGGAGCCCATCAAAGCCAGAGACGGCGTACCCGACTGGGACTCTCTGGAGCGCATTATTAAAGAATGGCAACCTGACGCCTTTGTCACTGGCTTGCCACTCAATATGGACGGCACCCCTTCAGAAATGAGCCGGAGAGCGGCAAAATTCTCCCGCCGTCTGGAAGGTCGTTTCCATCGCCCTTCGTACACGCAGGACGAGCGCCTGACCAGCTACGAAGCGAAAGGCATGGTCATTGAAGATTCTGGGCATCAGAACTTTGGTGACTACTCGGTAGACGGCCTCGCTGCCTGCCTGATTCTGGAAAGTTGGATGTCAGAACACCCGAAAGCAGGAGACTAATGATGAATCTGCCGGACATAGAACACATTACTCAAGACCTGGCTGAGCAAGTCAGTGAGCTGATTAGCGAGCGCCAGCTCGACAACCCCTTATTGGTCGGTATCCGAACGGGCGGCGTCTGGGTTGCAGAACGTCTCAATGACACACTGAAATGTGCCGACGACGTCGCCACACTTGATATCAGTTTCTACCGCGATGACTTCACTCGTCACGGCCTGCACCCGAAGGTTCAGGGGTCAGAGCTGCCGGACTCCATTGAAGACCGACACATCATCCTGATCGATGACGTCATCATGAGCGGCCGAACCATACGCGCCGCCATGAACGAGCTGTTTGATTATGGCCGCCCAGCCAGCATTACCCTTATATGTCTGCTGGATATCGGTCGTCGCGAATTACCGATTCAGCCAGACCTCTGCGGAGCGACTCTGGCATTAAATGATGGCCAGCTGGTCAAGCTGACCGGCCCGCGCCCTTTAGTTCTGACTCTGGCCTGAACAGGAACACCACATGACTGATCCCAACACAGTCCAGCTCACCGAAGACGGACGCCTTAAGCACTTCCTGACGACTGAAGGCCTGAGCCGCGAGCTACTCACAGAAATTTTAGACACCGCGGACTCATTTATCAGCACACAGGAGAGAGCAGTAAAAACCGTTCCTCTGCTGCGCGGTAAAACCGTCGTCAATCTGTTTTTTGAAAACAGCACCCGGACCCGTTCAACCTTCGAGCTCGCAGCGAAACGTCTGTCGGCGGATATTCTCAACCTCGATATCGCGCGCTCGGCGACTTCTAAGGGGGAAACCTTAATGGACACCCTCTGGAATCTTGAGGCCATGTACAGCGACATGTTCGTTGTACGCCATTCAGACTCAGGCGCCGCCCATTTCATTGCCGAACAGGTAACGCCAAACGTAGCTATCATTAATGCCGGTGACGGTCGCCACGCGCACCCGACTCAGGCCATGCTTGATATGCTCACAATTCGCCGTCACAAAGGCGATATCGAAGGAAAAATCGTTGCCATTGTCGGCGATATTCTGCACTCACGGGTTGCCCGCTCTCAGATCCACGCCCTGCGCACGCTAGGCGCTGCCGAAGTCAGAGTCATTGGCCCGGGAACCCTGCTGCCATCTGATATCGAAAGCATGGGCGCCGTTCCTTATTACGATATGAAAGCGGGACTCGCCGACTGCGACGTGGTCATCATGCTGCGCCTGCAGAAAGAACGCATGCAGAATGCATTGCTTCCATCGGAAGGCGAATTTTTCAAACTCTACGGTCTGACCGAAGAAAAACTCGCGTTTGCTAAACCCGATGCCATCGTTATGCATCCGGGCCCGATCAACCGCGGTGTTGAAATTGAATCGGCCGTCGCCGACGGCAATCAGTCCGTCATTTTGAACCAGGTCAGTTATGGCATTGCCGTGCGGATGGCCGTGATGGCCATGGCTATGAGTGGCCAGCAAACACCGGTAAACAGTGAGGAGCCTGCCTGATGAGATATCTGCATATTGCCAATGCACGGGTAATCAATCCTCAGACTCAAACCGATGAAGTCACAGACGTATTTGTTGCCGATGGTCGGATCGCTACAGTCGGCCGTCGACCAGACGCCGGTGAAATTGAACATACGATCGATGCCACCGGCCAATGGTTAATGCCGGGGCTGATTGATCTCGGTGGCCATCTGCCCGAACCGGGTTACAGCCAGAAAGGCAGCATTGCCAGCGAAACAGAAGCGGCCGCCCGCGGTGGCTTCACGCACATCTGCAGCTTACCGGACACCAAGCCGGTCGCCGATACCTCCGCGGTGATCAAGCTTATTCTGGAAAAAGCCGGTAAAGCCGGGTTCAGCCGCGTACTGCCACTGGGTGCCATGACTCAAGACCTCGCAGGCGAGCAACTGGCCAGCATGTACACTCTGGCTGAAGCAGGCGCTGTCGCCATGAGCAACGCCCGTCGTCCGATCAAAAACAGCTATGTATTGCGACGCCTGATGGAATACGCAGCGACCTACGATATTCCGTTGTTCCTGAATGCCAATGATCTCAGCCTGTCAGATGGTGGCTGCATGCACGAAGGTCCGGTGGCCACTCGCATGGGTTTACCGGGGATACCCGAGACCGCTGAAACTATTGCTCTGGCACAGATTCTTCTGCTGGTAGAGCAGACTGGTGTTCGCGCTCACATCAGCCAGATCACCTGTCGACGCAGTGTCAGCATGCTACAACAGGCGCTGGAAAATGGCTTACGGGTAACCGCCGATACACCACTGGCGAACCTGCTGTTTACCCACGAAGCTGTTACCGGCTACAACAGCCTGTACAACGTACAGCCACCGTTACGCAGCGAGCGCGATCGAGAGGCACTGGTGCAAGCCGTTGCCCGCGGTGAACTTGCCATCAGTTCAAACCACAGCCCTCATGAGCTGGCGGCCAAGAAAGCACCGTTTTCTGATGCCGAGCCCGGCATGAGTCAGTATGACGCTTTTCTACCGCAGGCGATGACGCTGGTGACGCGCGAAGAGCTGACCGTAGAGCAACTGGTGAGAGCCATATCCGTCACACCTGCGAATGTCCTCGGGCTTCCGCAGTCTCTGACGGAAGGCGCTGACTTTAATGCGGTGCTGTACGATCCAGAGGGTGAATACACACTCTCTGCCTCAGAAATTGCCTCTGGTGGTCATAACCACCCTCTGTTAAACCGAACGGTGTCGGGCAAGGTAGCGCAGGTATTTCTGGAGGGTTGCCGGATAAGCTGATTCTGACAGAAACAGTAAAACGGCGAAAAATGCCGGGCCATCTATACTGAGATACACACCCACGTTGTGCAGTAAGTGATGAACCCGGCCAACCCTACCCCGGACCAGAGCACTCTGAATCGCTGGCGTCAGAACTTTCTTGACCTCAACGCTCAGAAGCTGGCTTCCGCGCGAGAACAACTATCCCCCCGACAGCAGGCCGTGCTGGACGTTCTGCCGCTCCTGCTGCACTGCAATGGTTCTCGTTTGCCGGGCTATGTTGCACCGCACACTCCCTGCGGGATCACTGGGTACACCCCTACGCTTGAGCATCATTCAGCACTGCACCAGTTCGCCCGGGGCGCACAGATTCCCAGAGATCCGGGCCAACGGTGTATTGAAGGCGTGTTCCTGATGGGCAGCCTGGGCAGTGTTGCCCAAAGCCGCAACAGCGACCTTGATGTCTGGCTATGCCACGACGAGCTGCTAACGGATCAGCAGATCAGCGATCTGCAGGAGAAGTGTACGCGCATCGAAAAGTGGGCAGACTCACAAGGCACAGAAGTCCACTTTTTTCTGATGAACCTCAAAGACTTTCGCGACGGTCAAAGCCAGTCCGCGGATGGCGAAGACTGCGGCAGCAGCCAGCACCTGTTGTTACTGGATGAGTTCTACCGCAGTGCTCTTTGGTTAGCCGGTAAAACTCCACGCTGGTGGTTAACCCCTGAGGATCTGGAATATCAGGCCGACAGCTACTGGACCAGACTTACGGACAACCACCTGATTGATGTCGCCGAGTGGCTGGATGTCGGCAGTCTGCCGACCATTCCCGCCGGAGAATTCGTTGGCGCTGGCCTGTGGCAACTCAACAAAGGGCTCAGCAATCCATACAAGTCACTGCTGAAACTTCTGCTCAACCGTGAGTATGCTTCCGCGTATCCTGATATCCGACCGCTCGCCTGGGATTTCCGCAAACAGGTTCAGGACGGTGGCGCCGACCTGCTGAACACAGATCCTTACCTGCTGATGCTACGTCGCCTGGAATCTCACCTCGGAGAGGAGGAAAGCGACCTTCGCGATCTTATGCGTAGAGCTTTCTACTTCAAGTCAGGCGTTCAACTAACAAGACTGGTCGGCAACCAACGCCAACAACGCCGGGTGAAGGCACTCGAAGAGCAGGTAAAGGAATGGGGCTGGACCTATACCTACCTCGATGATCTGGACAGTCGCCAGAGCTGGCCCGCACGCAAAGTGATGAACGAGCGTAATGCACTGGTAACGCAAATGCTGAACAGCTACCGCGCGCTCGCTACGTTTTCGCAGGAGCACGCGCAATCCCTGCACATTAAAGAGCGCGACCTCAAAGTGCTCGGCAACCAATTGTTCGCAGCGTTCAGAGCCGAGCCGGGCAAGATCATCGACATTAACCCGAAAATCCGTAGCGATATGGAAGAGGAAAAGCTGACCCTTAACCTCAAAGACGGCATATGGCAACTAATCCCCGGCAGCTGGCGCCCGGGAGACGACAGCGCCGTACTGATGCAGACTCCTTCAATCATTGAAGCGCTGGTGTTTGCCCGGCGTAACGGCATGCTCACCAGCCACTCCCATGTCGCCCTGTATCCGGCGCATAACCCAGTGACCCAATACGAACTCAGGTCTCTGCTGCAGGACATTATGGAAATCCCCCTGCCGGGGAAAAAGAGTATCGACTTTGAAAACGATCAGACGCCACTGCGCTGGCATTTGTTCGTTAATCCCGGGGTAAATCCTCAACAGTCGTTGTCGCGACGCGGCATGCAGAAAATCAGCAACCGTGACGACGCCCTGGGCTTCAGCTCAAGCCGCGAAAACCTGGTTCAGTCTGTTGAGTTATTGACCATCACCAGCTGGGGAGAGTGGCAGGTCAGTTATTACACCGGCGCCGACACCGTGCATGAAGCAATGCTGCAGGTACTGAATTTTCGCAGTAAGGCCGACACTCAGGCCTGGCCAGAATGGCGTATCCACTGTCACTGTCAGGTGCGGTCAGTCGCAATCCAGAAGCGTCTTGAACAGTTACTTAATGATCTGATTGATCACCTGTCGCAGGCGAAGCCAGCGCCCTACTTACTTCAGACCGGCGACAGTTTTCATCTGATTGAATACCGCCGGCGAGAGGTCGTCAGTCACCATGCAGAAAGCCTTAAAGCACTGATCAAACTCCTGGCCCGCCCGCGCCCCCGCTTCCGGCGCTGGCAGCTCGACCGTCATGCGCTACCCAGTAGCCCACTGCGCCTGATTCTGGAACAAAGCGAGGGCGACGAGTGGCACGTCTGGTACTGGCGTCAGAAAGGCAAAGTGTTTCTGTACGTGATGGACCAGTTTGGTTCTCTGCATTATCAGGAACAGAGTGATACAGATATTCGCTCAACCCTGGTGCCCGTATTGCGGTTTATCCGTCGACTTAATCAACGCTGGGCTGATGAATCACAGCAGCCCCTCTGGCCCCTGCATCTGAGCGAACTTCTGCTTGACGGTGAGACTCTATCTTTCAGCGCCCAACGCCGCCGCATTCCCATGGAAGCAAAAGAATCCGCTGCCATTGAAGTATGTGCTCACTCACATGCTAAATCGGTTCTGGAGATTTCCGTCAACGACATCACGCTGTCACAGGCAACGTTCGGCACTAAGCTGCTGGTAGAAGCTCGTCAGGCAGTGATTAACGCTCGTACAGAAGATCATGCGCAGCCAGTCTGGCTGAGCGATATTGTTATCGACGATAATCAACACCTGATCCGCCATTTGCAGTTCAGGCAACGTCTGGAACACCTGCTCAACTCCCCACCAACTACCAGCACACCTAAGGCCCAGCCCCCGCACAGCAAAGGGCGCGCTCAGGCGCAGACATAGCACACCATTGCCCGTATAATGCGTGGCATTCTGTGGGAGGTAGCTATGAACCTGAAAACCATCGCCTGTGTGTCTTTGATTGTGTTGTTCGCAACCGGTGTCAGTGCCTGTGGTCAGAAAGGTCCGCTTTATCTCCCAGATTCCGAACAAGAACAAGAGCAGTAAGCCCATGTCAGCATTCTCATACCAGAACGGCAGCCTGCATGCCGAAAACGTCTCTCTGGCCGCACTGGCCAAAGAACACGGCACGCCCCTGTACGTATACTCACGCAGCGCATTCGAACAAGCTTACCTCGCCTACACCGACGCGTTGGGTGAATGGCCTCACCTGGTGTGTTTCGCGGTCAAAACGAATTCCAACCTCGGCGTTCTGAACACACTGGCAAGGCTGGGCGCTGGTTTTGATATCGTCAGTATCGGTGAGCTGGAGCGTGTGATCGCAGCTGGCGGTGATCCGTCGAAAGTGGTTTTTTCTGGGGTAGGCAAACAAGCTCATGAAATGCAGCGCGCCCTCGAAGTGGGTGTACATTGTTTTAATGTTGAGTCAGAAGCAGAGCTTGAGCGTTTGAGCGCCGTAGCGTCTGAGTTGGGCAAAACAGCTCCCGTCTCACTGCGCGTAAACCCGGATGTGGACGCACAGACCCACCCCTATATTTCTACCGGTCTGAAAGACAACAAGTTTGGTATTGATATCAATGATGCTGTGCGTATCTATGAAAAGGCCGCTGGCCTGCCAGGTCTCGACGTTAAGGGCGTAGACTGCCACATCGGTAGCCAGCTGACTGAGATTGATCCATTCCTTGATGCCCTTGACCGGGTACTCGCGCTTGTCGACGAGCTCAGCGGACGTGGCATCACTATTGAGCACCTCGATCTCGGCGGTGGCCTCGGCGTGCGCTATCAGGACGAACAGCCAGCGACACCGGCAGAGTACATTGCTGCCGTAAAAGAGCGACTGGGTGATCGCACGTTCAAGCTGATTTTTGAGCCGGGCCGTTCTATTGCCGCCAACGCCGGTGTCTTCCTGACTCAGGTCGAGTTTCTGAAACTCAACGAGCATAAGAACTTCGCTATTATTGATGGTGCAATGAACGACCTTATCCGCCCAGCACTCTACAGTGCATGGCAGGCAATCGTTCCGGTATCGGAAACCTCCGCTGAGCCAGAGCGCACGTACGACCTCGTCGGCCCAGTCTGCGAAACCGGAGATTTTCTGGGTAAAGATCGCGCACTGAACATTGCTGCTGGCGACCTGTTGGCTGTGATGTCCGCAGGCGCCTACGGTTTTGTCATGGCATCAAACTACAATAGCCGTGGCCGTGCCGCTGAAATCATGGTGGATGGTGACAATGCCTTTGTTGTTCGCGAACGCGAAACCGTGGAGTCCTTATTCGCCGGCGAAAGCTGCTTACCCGATTAATATCAGCCCGGATAAAGAGACAGTATATGTGGCTCAAATTCAGCAAGATGCATGGTATCGGTAACGACTTCGTTGTCGTTGACCTGATTACGCAAAGTGCGAACATTCGCCCGGAGCGTGTTGCCGAACTGTCGGACCGTAACTTTGGTATCGGCTTCGACCAGCTGCTGGTCGTTGAAAAGCCAACCCGCCCGGATGTCGACTTTCAATACCGGATTTTCAATGCCGACGGCAGTGAAGTTGAGAATTGTGGTAACGGGGCACGTTGCTTTGCGCGTTTCGTTTACGACCAGAACCTGACAGGCAAACGCGATATTCGTGTTGAGACAGCCAGCGGTATCATGGAACTGCATTTGACCGATGACCGACAGGTCATGGTCGATATGGGCAAACCGGAACTGACTCCGGAAAAAATTCCGTTTATTGCCGACGATTTTGCTACTGAGTACACCATCGATGTGCCTGACGTCGGTATCATTAACCTCGGCGCAGTATCCATGGGCAACCCACACGCCGTTATCCGCGTCGACGACGTTGATACCGCCCCCGTGGAAACCTGGGGGCCAGCGGTTGAGTCCTGCAAGGAATTTCCGAACCGCGTTAACGTAGGTTTTATGCAGATTATCAATCCACATCACATCCGCCTGCGTGTTTTTGAGCGTGGCTCGGGTGAGACTCTGGCGTGCGGAACCGGCGCGTGCGCTGCCGTAGTTTCTGGCCAGCTTCGCGGCTGGTTGAATCAGGGCGTCAAAGTCAGCCTTCCCGGTGGTGATCTGTTCATCGACTGGGACGATGAAGGCGCAGTAAAAATGACAGGCCCGGCTGAACGGGTGTTCGAAGGTAAAGTAAACCTCTGACCTCTAAGGAACAGACAGACATGAGCCAGACCCCGCGACTGACTGAAGCTGACGTAATTGCCTACATGGAAGATCATCCCGACTTTTTTATCGGAAAGGATGACCTCCTCGCAGGCATGCGGATTCCCCACAACAGCGGTCCGGCCACCAGCCTTGTTGAGCGTCAGCTTGCTGTGCACCGTGAACGCAACGTCGAGCTGAGACAGCGTCTGTCTGACCTGCTTGAGAACGCGCGCCGTAACGATCAGTTATTCGAAAAAAGTAAGCGTCTGGTTTTAGCTCTGGTCGAAGCAACCACCTGGGTGGATGTTCAGGCCGCCCTCGATGACTCTCTGCGCAAAGACTTTTCGGTGGATGCCTGGGCGATGCTGCATTTCACTGAACGCCAGCTTGAGCCACCATTAATTGCTATTCACAGCAGCGAAGTCCAGCGCTCGGTACACCGGCTGTTTAAAGGCCACAGAGCCATCTGTGGGCAA
>Ga0207920_1000103_pt1 | contig 12498 bp, 10 predicted proteins | sample DeeseametaMP0204_FD_184218 | JGI IMG/M metagenome (GOLD analysis project Ga0207920, IMG submission 184218) | Marine microbial communities from the Deep Atlantic Ocean - MP0204 (SPAdes) | ecosystem: Environmental > Aquatic > Marine > Oceanic | place: South of Cape Verde, Atlantic Ocean... | reverse complement strand
CACATTTATATTCTAATCTCTCACGGAATTTATAAAGGTTATATACATTAATTATTCTTTTTGACATTTTATCTAAATTATTATCGTTGCTTATTATTCTTTTGGTATATTTAATATTCTATATTAAATCTAGATAATATTTTATAAGATTTTATAAAATATTTTTTACTCATATTTCCAATAAGAATATGCTTATAATTTTTTGTCATATAATTAATAGTTTTCCAATGCAATTCATTTTTTAAATTTTCTAATTTTTTATTTATTATTCTTTCATTTTTTGTTTTTATTCTTTTTGGTATATTTTCATTTCCTAATATTTTATCCTTCTTTTTCAAATAATCTTTTATTTTTTTATTATTGTCACATATTTTGATCGCTTTATTTTCAGATATACAAGTCATAAAAGTTCTTATTCCCGGATCACAACTTATATATTCATTTCTTTTATTATATTTTATTTTGGAATTAATTTTTTGAGGAACATATAAAAAATATCTATTATCTCTATTACTAAAATGGAGTTCACAATCAGTTTTAACTTCAGATAAATTATACATCTCAGAATTATAACTTGCATCTATATCACCTAATATTGTTTCTCTAATTGTATTATTATTAAAACTTGTTTTTTCTAATTTTAATAATTTATTTTCTTTATTATATCCCCAATATCTAATCCTAAAATGTTTAATATTTTTTTTTTTACAATTAGTCAAGCATGATTTATAATTAGAACATGCCAATTTAATAGCAAAATCTAATTCATGTATTTTAATAGTACAATTAGAAGAAATAATATTTTTTTTTTGTTTTAGGATGTCCCTAATTTTTAACCAATTATATGAGAATCCTTTATTTTTATGATTATTTTTAATATAATAAAGTGTTTCATTATACATTTTTCGAAATGATTCAATCCAATTATTAATAATTTTTTTTTGATTATTTTCAAGAAATAAATTAACTTTAATAGAATTATATTTTATTTTTTTTAACTTATCATTTTTAATGATTAAATTAGTATTTTGGTTTTTATCTTTTTTTGATTCATAAATATTAAACCATGTATTATTAACTTTATTATTATATTTTATATCCAAATTAGGTAACCAAACGTTATTTTTAAATTTGTTTATTTTATTTTCCATATTACAGATATATTCAGAATCATTTTTTTTCTTTTTTTTCATAATTACTAATTATGTTATTTCTTTATATTATATAAGAAAAATATTCAAATGGAAAATAATAGTAGTAAACACAAAAAGAAGTTGGAAAATAGAGAATTATCAAAAATTATAAAGAAATAATGCAACTAGTATTAACCCTCTGCTAAGTCAAAACCTAACGTAGTTGGAGTAAAATCTATAACAGTAATAACATTGCCAGTTGTTATATAATAAATATATAAATATACATATCCTGTGTTTTGTTCAGGTTCATCTTCATCTTCTGATAATTGGCCAGTCGTATCTCTTAGTAAAATATAAGCTATGTCATTTGTTATAACAAGTTTTATTTTTGCAGTTTCTTGTATATTTGAATAAGAAATTATTCTTGATATAATTGATCCCTCATAATTATTTTCATAATCTGTTTCATTCTCAAACCCTGATACTTTTAAGAATGTTTTATTTTCAGTATAAGATAATGTAGCAATGTATATTTTATCTCCTGAGCCATAAATTGATGGTCGATTATATGTCGTACTAATATAATTATAGTTAAGATTACTGCTTTCTGACATGTTTTTATAATATAAGAAATATAATAAAAATTAAAAATTGATATATTTAATAAACTTACACTTTAAAAACATGTCTTTTGAAGCACTATTCAACGGACTTGAAACCTTTCTTAATCTATCACCAGAAAGGTTAAATACAACTAGCTATATGTGTAGAAGACTTTCTTGGAATCAGATTAATAATTTCTATAAAAAAATATTTGATTTTGAACTTCCAAATTGTAATGAATTAGAAACATACTATATAAATAGCGAAATTAATACCATGATTAAGACAATAAATACAAATCCTATAAAATATAATTTTAAGACAGTTATCTATGATAATAAAAATCATATTTCTATTCAAATATTTAAACCTGAAACTATAATAAACTGGATAATTAATAATCAAAATAAAAAAATGTTAGCAATTCCTATTATTTTAGATTCGAAAACCAAAGGTAATGAAAATCACATGATATCTATTACTATTAATAACATTACTAAAAAAATATTTTTAGTTGATCCAAATGGGAAAATAGACTTCTTTAAAGAAAATCTAGAATTAAATATTCTGACAGAAAATATTATTCGACAATATTTTGATCGTTATATTTGTTCTTCTCTTAATTACAAATATTATGGAATGCAAGATTGGAACTATTATAAAATCCACGTGAATCCTTCTTTCAAAACAGATATTGGTGTTTCTTCGGGACATTGTGTTGCAACTTCTATTATGATTAATTGTCTTATTTTTACTAAAGGAGATCCAAATGAATTTATTATCGATTTTAGAAATATTGATCATGGTGAATTGGCATACTTAATTACATGTTTTAGTGACTTTTTATCTTTTAATGCAACCGGATGTAAAATTGTATATGTTTAATTTATTGAAAGTATAAAAATTGATTTACTTTGTTTATTTAGAATTATTAAAATGATAAACTCTGAATTTATCAATAAACTTGACGGTGTTACAGATAAATTTAAATCCGTGATTACTGCGTTGTTCTTTGATGTCGGTTATAAAGATGTATACGATTTTGTAAATCAAGAATTAAAAAAAGTTAATACAATTAAAGATAATTATAAAAAAAAATTCATGAATGATAGATGTTATCTATTTCGCGAGTATATAAAGAAAAATTCTAAACCGGAAGATACAATTAACTCTTTATTTTTAGTAGCGGTCGATAATGTAGAAGAAATTAAACTAGATAACAATACCATTGAATATTTAAAAAAATACAATGTATTTAAAAAAACTTTTTTTTGGGGAAAGGGGTATAATATCCATTTTTTGGAAGATGTTTTCATTAACAAAAATATGAGACATGTAATTGAAATTAATGAAAAAGAGTTTAAACATTTTGAACTTTCAGAATTTAAAAAAAATGAGATATCTACAAATAAACTAGATAAGTTTTCAGAATATTTAAAAGATAAAAATAGTCAAAAAATACTTTTTCATGGTAGTAATCCTATATTAAAAAGTTTGTCATACTCAAATATGATATATTATAAAAGAATGTTTATAGAAGATATTATCTCAGCATTTGAATTAAATGACACTTTAGAAAATCATAATAGATTAAAAGAGTTTTTAGATAATTTGAATAATCCTAAAATAAATTATAAAATTAAATCCGGTAAAGATTTAATAAAAGCCATAAATAATTCTATGTTAAAAACTCTGTTCTATTGTGTCGAAAAGAAAGAAAAGTTATATGAAACCTTTAATAAAGAGTTATTTAACTTTGAATTAATTGAAATTAAAAATCTTGAAAAAGATGATATAAGTCGCACTCTATATAATGATTATGGTGGATTTATTGGAGAAAGTTATTATTAATTTATTATTTATTTATAGTTAACATAGCCTATGATATTAATATTCAATCTATCTAGCAAATTGTGTATTAGTATTTATTCCTGACTCCACTACCCCTATGACAAGAGACATGTGGTTTTGGAACGATCTATTTAATGGATGTCTAACATCAGTTAATGCAATTTCTTCTTCACCAATCATATAACTGCCATCTTCTTGTTTTGTAGCAAGAGGATCTGAATCGATTACATTTATATTTCCTCCATCATTTTCAACTTCTTGAATTTTAAGATCATTACCATAACTATCTTTAAATTGAATCTTTAATTTAGTCATATTTTCCAATTTATTATCTTTAAAATATCTAGTTCCCAAATAAGGCAATCCTGTATAATATGTTGAACTTATAAGTTTATCAGGAACTATTTGAGCAAATGAGTTTGTAAGATCTTTATTGGTCCCATAAACTCTTGATTCTATCCCTTCCAACTGTTCAATATTTAAAACTACAAATCTATCATCATAAAGATGTGAAGATGTATCTGTATTTATTTCATAAGCTTCATCTACTTCTTCTATATAAGTATATCGAGGTAGAACAATTGACTCTAATTTTACATATTTTACATTTCTGAATTCTCTGTTTATAGTTGGACCCGGAGTTGTACTACTTGGATTAAAAGTTACAGTATAACTAAAAGGATCTTTATAAGCTCCAGGATCCCTATCTGCAGAATCTATATTTAATCTATATTCAACAACATGTTCATCTAATACATGCTCTGCCACATTATTGTGTATAAGATTATTCTGATTTTGATAATTTATAGGATCAATCATAGGTGTATTTTGTCTATAAGCTTGATTAAAATTCATATTTGGGCGCCCCATTTGATTTGTTGTCATTGGATTAAAATTAGCAAAAGGGTTACCACTGTGGTTCATATAAACATTTGATGGGACGTTTGCTTTACCAAAATTATTGTTTCTCATTAATACTATCGTCAAGATAATTTAATTTTAAACTAATTTAAGTGGGTTTATTTTTACGCACTATAAAAAACGTTATTATATAGTAAAAATGGATAAATTCTTCTTTGGACCGAAGAATGTTTCTTCTCAAGCTCGTAAACTTGAGGGGATTCTTAATATCGATGATACAGAGGGTGCCAAAAGAAGGTGTAGACTTCTCCTTATAGATCAAATGAAAGGAGTTTATAAAAAACATGGACACCGAATGCCACGAGATATGGAACCCTCTAAATTTATGGCATTATTAAATAAAAAAACTATTAGTAATTGTGTTGACTTTGTTGATGAATTAAAAAAAAAAAGCAAAAAGAAAAATAATAAAAAGTACTCTCATGAAAATATTCATGATTTAGAAAGAGATAGAGAACAAGAAATGTATGGTAGAAGAAATAATCGTGTTGATAATCGACCAGAAAGTATGTCTGTAAAAGGATCAAAAAATAGAAATCAACGGACACAACCTCAATATATGGAAGAAGGTAGTAATAATTTCGCATCTTTTAATAAAAATGATCAAGGTGGATATATTGATGCAACCGGACAATTAGTTCAAGGAAATATGACAAATGGACCTCCTCAACAAGGTTATGATAATAATAATTATAATTCAAATTATGGTAATGGTGGTGGTAATCAAGATAATTTGGAAAGAATGATGATGGAAAGACAATCTCAATATCAAGGAAGACCAATGGGAATGGGTATGGGAATGGGAATGGGTGGATATGGTCCAAACTTTAATCAAGGTCCACCACCTGAACCTAATTTCAGATTAGATGGAACTGATTCTAGATTAGACAAGAATAATTTTAATAATATGATGGATATGAATGGAATGGGAAGTTTTACCGGTATGGATAGCATGGGTGGAATGGGAGGAATGGACTTCAGTAATTTTAACTCTCAAGATATGGGTAATATGATGAACAGTCTTGGTATGAGCAACAATATGAATAATATGGGTAATATGGGTAATATGGGTAATATGGGTAATATGGGTAATATGGGTAATATGGGTATGAATATGGGCAATATGGGTAATATGAATAATATGGGCAACATGGGTAATATGGGTAATATGGGTAATATGGGTAATAATATGGGTAACATGGGTGGTATGAACATGAATCTTATGAATGGTGGTAATGATGGAGCTTTATCTGCTGGTGATTTACAAAGTAGATTAGCTCAAGCACAAATGGAGAGAGATAATATAAATATACCAAATACTGGGTTTGATCCAACAAAATCACCCAACATGAATAGTAATATGCAAAACATGGATATGCAACAAGCTTTAATGTATCAAAAAATGAGCGAAATGGGTTTTCATAAAGGTGGGATAAATAACAAAGGGGCGGAAAAATCCATTGATCTGAGTAAACAAATTTTTAATACTCAGAAGCTTATACTTCAAAATAATGATGATTTAGCAGGTATTAACCAACATGAGTTTAGTTCGATGACTTCTAAAGATCTAACTGGACTTATTAAAAAATTAGAAAATTCTGTATTAAATCTACAGAAAGGTGTATATAATGATGATATAGAAGAATTAGATAATTCTACTGAATTACAAAACACAGATATTAATAATAAAAAAGATATTGGTACTCTCTTAAAAATGCTTAAAATTGCAGGTGAAAGGAAAAATAAAAATAATTCTGATTCTGATAAAGAGTATGAAACTGAGTCTAATGAAGATTCTGAAATATCCACTAAATTAGTCAATAAAAATGTTTCAAAGAAAAGAGTGTATCCAGACGATTCTGAATCAGTTACTGAAGATTTAAATCAAGAATCAAATCAAGAATCAAATGACTCTTCTGAAAGATTGTCTTTGGAAAATAAACAAAATACTAACTCTAAAAAATTAGTAGAAATAGATTCTAAAGATCATTGTCATCCTGATAATTATAATGATTATGTTGTTGAATTTGATAAACCAATGAGAAATATTAATAAAATCAAATTAATAGATTATAGTTTTGAAACTCTTCCAAGATATATATCAGAAAATAAAAATAGCATTGACATTGAACTTGAAAATGAAGATATTATTACTGTTACTTTTGAAGAAGGTGAATATTCTGTTAAAGAGATTTGTAATAATATTAATGAATCTATGGATGATTTAGATCAACCTATTGAAGCAACATATGATAAAAAAGGTTTTATAACTTTGACACATACAGATGGCGGTAAAATTAAACCATATTTTGATGAAAATGAAGAAAATGTTTATGATCTACTCGGATTTGAAAATAATAAAGATGATATTAAAAATAGTGTAGTTAAAGGTTCTTTTCCTTTTGGTCATATGTTAGATATTATTGATCTATATATTGAAATAGGTGCTGAAGAAGATGAAACACCTTTAGCAAGATTAGATTTATCAAAGAGACAAGTTGAAACTTTTACAAGAAATATTAATACAATTGATATTGGAAATATATTTATAAAACTTAAATCTATTAATGGTGAATTATATAATACACAAAATAAACCTCATCAACTCGTTTTTGAATTTTTTTAAATATTTGTTTAATATATCAAAAATATTTTATTAAGATTTAAAATTGATATTTAATTAGATTTAAATATTAATATCTTTAATTAGTTTATGGTTAGTGCCGTTGAAATTAAAAAAATTAGACAAAAACTAAGAGAAGTTACTAAAAGGTATGATAAAAAAGACTATTCAAAGGAGGAAGTTGTAAATCTTTTACATACAATTAACTCTGAACTCGATGAAGTTAAAAAAGAAAAAATAGAAGTTGTTGTAGATAAACATCTATTTTATTCTTCAGAAAGAGAAACATATTATTTTCATACTTATAAAAATTCTCAAGAAAACCATCTAATAGAAATTAACAAAGAAGTTATTGATAATAAAATTATTAATAATAAAGTTGTTAAACAAGATAAAACTTCGAAAAAACAATTTGAAGATATAAAAGAGATAATAACAGATGAAATTGCTGAAACACATAAAAATAATATAAATAAAAATACTGCTACAATAAATAATAATTCTGTTTTTGAACCTGAATCAGAAGATGAACTTGAAACAGATCAAGAAGATAGCGTTGATTTTACAGAAACTGAAGAATCACTTGAAGATGACTCAAATTCAGACTCCATTAATAACATGGAAAATTACACTTACCCCAATGAAGAGTACAATGTAACAAGAAGAATTGATGATGGTAATGGACCTTATGGTTCTCAATGGGTTCATGATGATCAAATAGATGATGAATATGATGAAAAAACAGAAAGGTTGGCAAATCAGTTTGATAAACTTAAAGCAATTGTCCTTCCTGAGCAAAGAACACCTGAATGGTTTGCTATGAGAAATGAAAAAATTACTGCATCTGATGGTGGTTGTGTTGTTGGAGTTAATAAACATGAAGCCACATATAAATTCTTAGTCAAGAAACTTGATCCACCACCATTTAAAAGTAATAAGTTTTGCTATCATGGTACTAAATTAGAAGAAATTGCAACAATGATATATGAGTATAGAATGAATGTTAAAGTTGATGAGTTTGGTCTTATGGGTCACCCTACTATTGATTTTTTAGGTGCAAGTCCTGATGGTATAGTTAGTAGAGTTAAACTTGATCGTAAACATAAAACTAAATATGTTGGAAGAATGTTGGAAATTAAATGTCCTTTTACTCGCAAAATTAATAAAACAGGTGAAATATATAATCATATATGTCCTGCTTATTATTGGGTTCAAGTACAGCAACAATTAGAGTGTTGTGATCTTGAAGAATGTGATTTTTGGCAATGCGATATTGGTGAATATAATACAAGAGAACAATTTTTAAAAGATACTGATCCAAATGAACCTTTCAGATCTAAAAAGTATAAATATGAAAAGGGGTGTCTCATTCAGTTAATTCCAATAGATCAAGTAGAAAAAGCTAGAAAAAGTTATTCAGATTATGAAGAAGTTATTTATAACTCCAGTAAATTCTTATATCCACCTAAAATTGAAATGACACCTTATCAATGTGATAATTGGATCGCGAATGTTGTATCTAAACTAGATAAAACAGAATTTATAAATGGTGAAGCAAAAATCGATTATAAAAATAAAGTAAATTTTGATCCAAAAAAATATGTATTTGATAAAGTAGTTTATTGGTTCATTAGAGATTCACATAATGTAACTATAAATAGAGATAGAGAATGGTTCAAAAAATATTATCCTGTTTATGAAAAAATGTGGAAATATGTTAAATTTCTTAGAAATAATGAAGACAAGAAACAAATATTTCTGAATTATGTTGATACTAGAAAAAGAAAAGAAAATTTAGATATTTTAAATACAGTTGAAAAAATTTGCAATACAGACGATCCCAACTATGAACATAATATTGCCGAAATTGTTAAAAAAATTAAATCTAAATCTAGTTTTAAAAAATCAAATAATTATGAATATGAAAATTACATGATTATCAATGAAGACGATGATAATAATAATGATAATAATAATGATAATAATAATGATTCTGATGATTCTGATGATGATTCTGATGATGAATATATTATTATTGAAGAAGAAGATTAGTTTATTAAAAAATATTGTTAATTGAATGTTTTATTTTTAATTCAAGATCATAAATTTTGAATTAAATGTCTTTTTATTAAAAATATATTATTGATGGACGAAAAATACCATATGAAAATAGAAGAGATGAAAAAAGACTTTGAAAAATTAATGAATAAAAAATTAGATGAGGAGAGAAAAAATATACTTGAATCTATTCTTCAGATAGTGCCTGATGCAGATAAACATAAAATTATTGATATAGTTAATAATAAACCAACCAAAAAAATAAATAAAGAAAAAGGAGATGGAATTATTGATATTTTAGATTATATTGGAAAAAGAGGGGAAGAAAACGTATTCAAAGATTGTAATGGCAAACTTTATAATCAAAAGGCTGAACTTATTGGAATTATGAATGACAACAAACCTTTCTTTTATACTGATGGTTCTGAAATTGATAAAGAATTAAATCTTGATGGAGATCTTATAAAGAAAATTGGATTTATACATTAGAATTTTTTAATGCTAAATTTTTTTATTTCTACTTATTAAATATAAATGACTAATGATAATAATATAGATGCAGGTGATCTTATTATTAATTCTTCAGAAATAAAACCTAGGAGTTATAAAGATAAAAAATGTGCTCCCGGTCTTCGTTTTGAAGATGGTGCGTGTATGCCTTTAGATATATTAATAGATATGGCTGATGGTTATAATAAATATTTTCCAAACAAAAAAATTAAACTTAGCGAAAAATTAGAAACTCTTAATCCAAAACAATATAAGAGATATCTTGTAAAAGAGTTTAGTAAAAGATTAGAAGATGTTTGTGATAATCAAAAATGTTGGATTAAACAAAGTTTTATGAAAGAGTTAAATAATCATGTTAAAAAAAAAGCTGTTAAATATGTTTATCGTCCTGATGGCCCTGATGGTCAATTTACATGGTTGAATACTCATAATGTTAATGATGTTATGGAACAATATGAAAATATCCATGATGATTTCAAATTCTTTGGTGCGGTTCCTATAGATTTTGATAATTTAAAACAATTAGAAATATGTGGTGTTGATTTTAATAATGTTGTGAATTCGGGAAAACATAAAATTGGCGTTGTGTTTAATTTAGATGAAAGTTATAAATCAGGATCTCATTGGGTTGCTTGTTATTTAGATCTTAAAAAGGGTCAAGTTTATTTTTTTGACTCATATGGTGTCGCTCCTGAAGCAAGAATTCGAAAATTTATGAGAAAAGCAGAAAACTTCCTAAAACAAAAAGGAATTAATAACACAGATGTACGATTCAATAAAACTAGACATCAATATGAAAATTCAGAATGTGGTGTATACTCATTAAACTTTATTATTAGAATGCTTGAAGGTGAAACCTTCGATGATATTAATAATAAGAGAATTCCTGATAGTGAAGTTAATAAAATGAGAAAAGTTTATTTCTTATAATTTTTTATTGTATAATCTATTTATGTTTCCTGTTTAAATTTTATTGAATCTAAAGATAATAGTTTTTTCTTTTTATCTAAAGATTTAATTGTATTTTTATCCATAACAAAAAATGGACAAATATATTTATTTATTTTATCGACTAATCTACCGTCTTCTATATAGGTTTCTAATAATAATATGTCTTGTTTCCGTCTGTTTAGATCTATCAAATCATTCGTTGTTAAATTTTCCCCTATAGTAAGTTTACTATTAAACTCTTTTAATAAATCTAAAACATGATTTGTTAAAGGTTTAATTATGTACTCTATAGTTTTCAATCCTTTCTTGTCTGGAACCCACTCAGATGTGTTATCATGAATATTCTCTTTTATAACATAGTTTAAACGACTCGTATCTGTGGAGAATATAGATTGTTCTGAATAATTTTTTTTCTTGTATATATCAAGTATAAAAGAACCTAAAAACTCATGTAGGTTTGTATGATTAAAACAACTTATCATCTCTTTGACCAGTTTAGATTTTGGCTTTATCAGATTATTCAACTTCATGTAATCTATCTGTTTCAAGGGAGGATTATTTGAGTAATGCTCATACAAGGTCGATGTTACAGAACCATTCGATCCCCTATAAGAAGACGCTATTAGCTTTCTCAATAGGTCCACATGTTGCTCATGGATCTGTTGTTGCTTTTGTAATAGGTGTATCTCTTTTTGGGCCATCTCTTCTCTTACATTTGCAAGTTCCTTTTCTTTTTCCATATATTGGAGTTTTATAATTAGCTCTTTTTCTTTACTATCTTCTATACTGCATAACTTTTTATGCCTTGAAAAATTGCTACGATGTGTTGTATTATACCCACAATTGTCGCATGTATAACTTTTGCCTATTTCATTGGGAGTATAGTGCGAGTATAGACCGATAACATTTGATAACATTTCATTTTCCGTCGCTCGATTGGTTGCTTTTTTTTGGTGACGAAAAGATTTCATATGGCGTTCAAAATTATAAGATTCTATAGTTTTGTATTCGCAAATTTCGCAAATAAATTCTTTCATTCTATACATTTACATCAGATTATTATTCAACGCAAAAATCCTCAATTTCCTCAAAAAAACGAGGAAATTGAGGAAAATGAGGAAATTGAGGATTTCGATCTTGGTTTTTTTACCATTCTAAAAAGCTGTTTTACCCTCCTTAGAAGCAGTTTATATTTTTATACCATTTTATAATTTTACTTTTTTTTGTACTTTATTATGACCAAAAAAGTATATAACGTTCATAAATATTATTGTCTTTTTATGTTAAAAATATTTGTACAAAAAATTTAATATACACAAAAAAAAAGTTCCAAATTATGTTTTAGACACAAAATTTGTGTTGTAAATTTTATTTCCTCCTTGAGTTTGGTGATTATTAACTTTTTACTATAAAAATTACTCAAAAATAACCATTATCCCTACGTCATATACTTTTTTAATATATAGGTTAGCTTATAAACTTTATTAATAAATATACATATATAATTAGTAATTTATTAGTAATGTGTATTGCTTTTTTTATTATATATTATTAATAATAACCATAATTATTTTTTTATTATTACCAAATATTTAAGATATCTTATTATAAATCCTTAAAATTAAATAAAATAATAAATCATATTTAATATCTAATAATTTATATTGAATATTATTATTTTATAAAAATGTATTATATGAAGCTAATTAGTATATTTATATTATGCCCTAATTAGGCAGTGCATGCATTGTTTAATAATTTAACTGTAAAATATTTTTATAATTGGTATCATTATATTCTTTTCTTATATAAAATTGTCTTAAAATAGTACATTATCCCTACCTA
>Ga0207920_1000094_pt1 | contig 12930 bp, 10 predicted proteins | sample DeeseametaMP0204_FD_184218 | JGI IMG/M metagenome (GOLD analysis project Ga0207920, IMG submission 184218) | Marine microbial communities from the Deep Atlantic Ocean - MP0204 (SPAdes) | ecosystem: Environmental > Aquatic > Marine > Oceanic | place: South of Cape Verde, Atlantic Ocean... | reverse complement strand
AAATCGAGGAGCAGTGGGAACGAATAACGCATCCACGGTTTTAAAAATACTCTGTATCTGGCGCACCAGATCTTTGCGACGATACTCTGCTTTAAATGCATCGACGGCCGTACCGTCAACGCCACCAGCAATGATGTTTTTTACGACCGGATTAATACCCGGTAAATCCTGTTTCAGAAACTCGCCGACAGCCGCATAGCGTTCGGCCACCCATGGGCCCTGATATAAAAGGCTGGCCAGCTCAAACAAGGGCGTGAAGTCGATTGTTTTTAACTCGAAGCCTGCATCAACAGCCTGCTCACAGGCTTTTTCATACGCCGCTTTTTGTACGTCGTCTCCAAACCATGGAGCAGCGGCGGGAACACCCAATGTCTGGATACGCTCATTACGCACCATAGTACGTGAGCGGGCATAACCATCTGCCGGATCAAATTGCGCAGCAATTTCGTAAATGCGCTCGGCATCGCGGCTGTTGAGTGCAAAGACCGAAACGCAATCAAGGCTTCGGCATGCTGGTACAACGCCCGAAGCACTGATAGCGCCCACGGTCGCTTTTAAACCAACGATATGATTGAAGCCCGCAGGCACCCGTCCAGAACCGGCGGTATCGGTACCCAGTGCAAACGCCACCTGGCCCTTTGCAACCGCAGTCGCTGAACCAGAACTTGAGCCGCCAGAAATATATTCAGGATTAAATGCGTTATTCACAGCACCGTAGGGCGAGCGAGTACCAACCAGTCCGGTTGCGAACTGATCGAGGTTGGTTTTCCCCATAACGATGGCGCCTGCTTTGCGCAGAAGCTGAACAACAAACGCATCGTCATCCGGCTCGTAGGCATATTCAGGGCACGCCACTGTGGTGTGAAAGTCCGCAGCATCAATATTGTCTTTCACCGCAAACGGAACACCATAAAGAGGAAGGACTGTTCCCTCCTCCTCGGCGGACGCTTTCAGACTTTCGAGATAACTGATCTGCTTAGTAAGCTGCTCCTCGCTGGCGAGTGCAATCCAAGCACTACCACGCCGGGGTAATCCATTCGCATCCAGCTCATCTGCTGCAATGGCGTTCCGGGTAGACAGAAGAAGTCCGCGCGCATCAGCGCCATTCCGGTACGCCCGGCCCCAGTCATTCAGATTCCAGCCAATTCCTGTCGTTACTTCTGTCATGCCAACCGCCATTGAATTCATACTTGTATACAAGATACATAGCGACACTTATGCCAGATTCGTCAGCTCAGGCAGGAAAATTCATAACGTTATGATTTTTATAGCATTTATTAAGAGAAGGTTACTTCGTTCGCATACAGGAAGTACGGCTGAACCCGGACGACGCTTTAGAAGAAAGCGCGAAATACCTGACTTGCACCAAAGAGCAACACGGACTCCAGAAAAGATTTTTCAAGCAGGACTGAATCGTCTGGCCGATTCATCAGAATAAAACCCATAAAAAAGGCCGGGAGAATACCCGGCCCTTTTATAGTTCAACGTATTAACGATCTTCGTAACGCTGGTGCTTGAAGAACACGCCAGAGTCACCGAATACTGAAGTAGTGAACTCGGATGTCAGAACCATTTCACCGATCTTAACTGCATCGTCACGGCGTTCATCCTGCAGGCGTTGCTGACGGGAAGGCCAGATAGAAGATTTAATCTCCATATCGGTCGCATAAACATCGTACAACTTAGTGCCTTCTGGCAGGCTCAGCAGGTCATCACGGAAGTCATGTTCGCCCTCAGCAAAAAGACCGCGTACTTCGGCAGTTGGTACGAAGTACACCTGAGTCGGCGACACAGGGCTGGCTTCTGCCGAACCGTCAGATTGTGTTTCTGCCATGGCGTTTGCCACAACCAGGGTTGGTTTGCTGGTCACGAATGAGAACAGCAGGCTTGAACCCAGTGTGTCATTCGCTTCAAGGCTCACGTAGTTCGACAGCTCGTTAGCGAAGAAATCGTGATTGTCGGCCTGACCTGACAGGGTATACAGCGCTGAAATATTCTCAGACGGCTGACCGTCAATCAGAGTCTTCCAGGCAAAACCAGGAGCAAACCCGCGATCCGCCGGATCACCCGTTACAGACAGACGCAGCAGGCCACATTCGTTGCCCTCGAATACGCCAGTGTATGGGTGGTTACCCGTTGAATTAAACGCCACTTTTGCCATCGCACCATGCGGGTGAATTGGCTTAGCGTGCCCCACAGGAGCAACATCACCTACGTACTTCACTTTGTCAGAAATAACACTGCTGATCAGACCACCAATATCAACCGGTGGAATTTCAGGACGTTCATCCGCAGCATATTCAGTACGCTTCACACCGTTGGTCCACAACAGTGACTGCTTATCGCACGCCGCCCAGTTGTCGTAATCCGCAGGAATGTTCAGACCCCAAGGCTTGAACGCGTTATCAACACCCACCAGAGACAGATCCAGTGCTGGATAATGACGCTTAAGCACATCAACCATGGTGGTGTTTTCTACCCAGTCATAACCTTCCTGAGTGTACGTTTCAGGGTTGTAGTCAGCGGTATAAAAACGGTCAGCGATAATACGACGCGACGCATTCATGATGAAAATCTGGAACGCCGTTTCACCGAAGCCAAAGCCTTCAGGGCGAACGGTTTCAGCCAGCTGACCTACGAGCGCATCAATTTTCTCAACATCGTTGTCGTACAGACGACGTAGTTCAGAAACGATTTCAGCATCATCGGTCAGATCAGTGAAGTCATTGATTGGGGTCAGGCCAATCTGGCGACGGAACTCGTTGTAGCGAGGTACACCGCGCTCACGATCACGAATGATATCGATGGTTGCAAGGTCAATCACACCACGCCCCGGTACATACAGGTCACGCAGGAATTCCGGATAGTTACGCAGAGTCAGGGCACCCGGCAGAGTAACACCAAAGGAGTACCACAGACGGTCGCCGCCCTGGTCATCAAGAATATCTTCTGCATCGCCATCGCGGGTTTCAGTCAGTGGGATGCTCTCAGATACCACGTTTGAACCGATGTCATAGACATCAACGGTGTCACGCAGCAGTGGGTGCATACGGTAAACCGCGACGAACTCTTCGGTCAGTGTGAATGGCACACCGGCATTATCAGAGTTACGTGCACCGGCCAGACCAGTCACAGCCCATTCAATGGCTTTACCGTTATCCAGCGCTTCTTCCAGTTTTGGATCGAGGCCGAGAATACGACGAACCCAGGAATCAGACTTCGCCAGATCTTCGGCCAGCTTGTCGAATTCTGCACCGTACTTATCACGTGCCTCAGCATTACCAACCAGACCCCACCAGTTTGCGTACATCGCGCGCTCGGTTACTGGGTTAGCAATGATGGCTGGCGTCCACTCAACGGTGTGAATCTTAGCCATCAGGGCAGAGGTTACCAGACGCGCTTTATCGAACAGCCACTGGTCGTCTTTTTCCGGGTAAGTCGCCGCCAGCATTTCTGCAACCGCATTGTGCTCTTTTACGAACAACTGGTGCAGCATACTCAGACCCAGCCACCAGTTATCAGTGAAACCGGTTTTCGGCACACCTGAGAAAAAGTCGCGAGGCAGTGACCCATCAGAGTTCACCAGCATACGGCCGCCCTGGAATTCGCGCAGTGTATTCAGCGTTTCCAGATTGCTGCCATAGATCTGAGAACCATCCCACCAGTGAGTATTCTCGTTCAGGTAAGCATCCGGTAAGCCAGCTTCATCTTCAGCTGCGATGCGTGTCGGATCAGGGAGGGTGCGACGGATCGACATTGTGCCAGTACCGCGACTGTCGCCAGCAGGCAGTTCAACATCGATATAGTCGGTAGTAGAACCATCACCGTGACTGAACCAGTCGTGCGTCATGAACTGAATCCATGCTGCGGCGATAAAGTTCAACGTAGGTGCAGGTTTAAATTCATCGCGAGCCATCAGTGAGTTACTGATATCGCGAGGGTTAGGGCTAAGCAACGTGTCTGTTTCGCCGTGCGCTGCGTCAAGCTCCACGTTACGGCCGAAACGACGGTTGGCTGAACCCTCAGCAGGATTTTCAAGAATGTTACAGGTACCGTCTTCCATACGGGCAGTCAGGCTGCGCTCATTACAGTCGATGTCGGCGTTGTATTCATCCCAGCGTTCGAAATCAAACAGGTTGTTTTCAAACAGTTCATTTCGTTCCACGGCGAGCGTAAGAAGGCCGGCAGTAATACCCAGCGTCCCGAATTTCACCAAGCCAGGCCAGGCCAGGTTACCCAGATGCTCATATTGTCTCCTTCATTTTTGTTTTTTTAATGTGGTCTATCCAGACCGGAGAAGAAGTGAATCACAGGGATATGACATTTAGGGATGTCATTTAGAGTAATTGAAGAAAAAACGGCCCAATAAAAACCATCAGACCTAGATGTTTTGCGTCACGAAAATAAAATGACAGACCGATGGAGGTTACATGTCGCCAACGACCCGCAAGAATGTCTCTTGCAACACCTTTACATCATTGGCAGCGCGGTGGCGGTCGACATCTAACTCATTCCAGAGTGTGCATTTGGTGTCTGCCCAGCGCTCCATTTCTTCCATCGTCAGAAGTTTATTGATGGTTTCGATGCGAAAGCGTTGAACCAGCTCCGCCTCTTCAAACAGGCGACCAATCCAGGAGCTGTCAAAGCTCCATGCATCTGAATAAAGTGTTTTGTTGAAAAGATGCTCATTGAGTAGCAGGGCGACATCACGAATGCTCAGACCTTCCTGCTCAAGTTTGTCGCGGCTGATGCCGTGGATCGCTTCGGCCTCTTCTGACCAGTGCGTCCAGTGACTGACAGGCTTGATGAGATAGCTGTGCACTTCCCGGTCTTCGAGAGCAAAGCCGATTTCGATGGGGAAACTCCCCCGGCCAAATCCAGAGGCTTCGACGTCAATGATGGGTGGAAGGGAACTACTCACAAATAACTGCCATATTCTCGTTAATTTCAGGCCAGCATTCTGGACGCTCAGGCCGGATTATTCAATGCGACTATTTTACTGCCTTTACGGCTCTCAACTACTGAGACAACGCTCTGCTCGCTGGGGCGACCCGCATGACCTCTGCAATCGTTGTCATGCCTGCGGCGACTTTATGAGCACCACTCAGGCGCAGGCTGTGCATCCCTTCCTTCATCGCTGCCTGACGCAGCTTCTGATAATCCGTTGATTCATTAATATGGGGCTCGAGAGACTCTGAAAGAGGCATCACCTCATAAATCCCCATCCGCCCGAGGTATCCCGTACCGCGACATTCAAGGCAACCTTTTGCAGTATAGATGTGTTCTGGCGTTTTCATCAGCCAGGGAGCAGTCAGCTGTTTCCAGACCTTTTCATCCACTGGCTGCTTCTCTTTGCAGTGCGGGCACAAGGTACGCACCAGGCGTTGTGCCATCACACCGATCACGCTGGAGCGGATCAAGTAAGCCGGCAACCCCAGTTCCTGTAAGCGGGTGAACGCCGAGGGGGCATCATTGGTGTGCAGAGTCGATAGCACCAGGTGCCCGGTCAAGGCAGCCTGTACAGCGATCTCTGCCGTCTCAAGATCACGTACCTCACCCACCATGATGATGTCCGGGTCCTGACGCAGCAGCGCGCGAACGCCAGAAGCAAAGGTGAGGTCGATAGTCGGGTTGACCTGCATCTGGTTAAACGCAGGCTCAACCATTTCAATCGGGTCTTCGATAGTAGATACGTTCACTTCACTGGTGGCGAGCTGACGCAGTGTGGAATACAGGGTCGTCGTTTTACCTGACCCCGTAGGCCCAGTTACGAAGATAATGCCGTGATTGTTATCAGTCATTTCTGACCAGCGACGACGGTCTTCGCGGCCAAACCCCATTTCAGAGAAACTGCGCATCAGTACCTGAGGGTCAAAGACACGCATCACCATTTTTTCACCGAAAGCGGTTGGCAGCGTCGACAGGCGAAGTTCAACCTCATCACCTTCAGGTGTTTTAGTCTTCAGACGGCTGTCCTGAGGCTTGCGCTTTTCCGCGATGTTCATGCGCCCCAGTGATTTAACCCGTGCAATAACGGCCATACCTACCGCTGCGGGCAACTCGTAGACATTGTGCAGAACACCATCAATACGGAAACGCACATGCGTGGTCTCACGACGTGGTTCGAGGTGAATATCACTGGCACGCTGGTCAAACGCGTATTGCAATAACCAATCAACAATATTGACGATGTGCTCATCGTTGGCGTCGGGGGCCTTGGCCTTGCCCAGCTCCAGCATCGACTCAAGGTTCTGCACCGAGCTGATGCCAGAGTGATCTTTGCGTGCTTTCGAGACTGAATTTGCCAACTGGTAAAACTCAACCCGATAACGACTGATATCAGAAGGCGAAGCTAACACCCGTTTTACATTACGCCGGGTGACATGCTCCAGATCCCCCACCCAACTGGATGAATCCGGATCGGTGCAGGCCACGACGACGTCATCGGTGCCGACCTTCACTGCAAGGATTTTATGACGCTCTGAGAAGGCGTAAGACATCACTTCAGTCACAGCCGAGACATTGATCTCCAGCGGGTCAATGTTAATAACATCCATCGACTCACGTTCAGCCAGCCACTCGGTCAGAGCGTGCTCGCTGAGCACCTTGCCATCGCTGCGTGCATCTTTGTAGCGCTGGCGGGCGATCAGGGTCAAAGGATGCAAAGCAGCTTCATCCGTGCCCCGGCGAATCGTCAATGCCAGCTGATGATCTTCGTCTGTCAGCAAGCCATCGCGGTGTAGATCACTCACCAGTGTCGACAGATTGATTACCCGGTCTGGCGTCGCCTGCATGCATTAATCCTTGAATAGCTGCTTCAGTGAAGTTGATAACGATGATGTATCACTGCATTCAATCACATCCCCCACCCGGCTGCGAGCCTCAAGCCAGAGGTCGCGCACGCTTTCGTTAACAGGGTGCGACTCAGAGCACAGTCGCGCCAGTTGCTGAACCGCCTCTGTCAGCGCCCGTGCAGCTGTTTTATCGTGGACAAGATCAGCAGGCGCCTCAGTCAGAGTCTTATCAAGCAAAAGCCGTAGCGCGTCACTGATACCGGAAAGTACCGAGAGTGGGAACCCCAGCTGCCAGATGGTCGCCAGATCACCCCTCCCCCACAAGTAATATTCAAGCGCACGCTGCAGATCAAACGCCTGCTCGGCCAGGCCAGCTCCCCGGGCATCAACTTCGGTATTATGGAACGATTTTGATGCCACCCCGGCGAGGCGGTATCCACGCTCTGCTTTGGAAATGTCACTCAGCCACAAAGGCGATACCGAGTGCAGCACTTCCGCCAGCGGCCACATTGCAGTGTCATCGCCGGAAACTAATTCAAGCTCCAACTCACACAGCGGTTCAGACTGACCGTTGGCAAGAATGCTGCCCTGATCGATAACCACTTCAATCTCCGAGCCTTCCGCAGCGGTATATAGCCAGCTACGACGTTCAAAGTCGGTGCTGAATACGGTCTGAAGTTCATCGGTTGATGCGGAGTCAGGCCAGCAGGCCTGAACTTCCGACAACGCCAGTCGTGATGAATCAAGCGCTCTCTCAGCGAGTGGCCAGTTCCATTCATGACGCACCTGTACGCCACTGTTGGACTGACTGCGGGCCTTGAAAGTCTGTTCAAATCCCGAGTTCGTCGAGCGTATTCTTAATGCGGAATGCGCGGCGGACAGCGCCAGCTCAGGCGTATCAAAATAATCGTTGTTCAGCGTTTTCTGGCCCGTTGCTGTCGCTTTGTTATCAAGCCAACTGACCAGCGCAGGGATATGTTCAGGCAGGAGCCTGAGTTTCAGTTCAATTTCTTTTGCCATCGCGCTATTGTTTTACGTCGCTGTATTTTTGCAGTTTAAGATCATCAAGGATAAGGCCATCATGCCGCTGCCCTCCACGCTCGAAAAGCTCTCGGCTCTTATCGCTGAGAACAGTATCAGCTCTGTATTACCCGAATACGATCAAAGTAACGAAGGTGTAATCAACCTGCTGGCAGGCTGGTGCCGGGATCTCGGCTTCGAGGTTTCTATTATGCCGATTGCGGGCCATCCGGGGAAATTCAACCTGCTGGCGACCTACGGCCGCGGGCCGGGCGGCCTCGTACTCAGTGGTCACACCGACACCGTACCCTGCAATCCTGAAAAGTGGACTTCCGACCCGTTCACTCTGACAGAACGCGACGGCAAACTCTACGGACTGGGTACCTGCGACATGAAGGGCTTCTTTGCCCTGGCACTGGAAGCATTAGAACAGGTTCGCGACAAAACATTCCACCAGCCCTTGATGATCCTGGCGACGGCAGATGAAGAGTGTTCGATGAGTGGCGCCCGTGCACTCAGCCAAAGCACTGGCCCCGGCGGTCGTTATGCGGTTATCGGTGAGCCTTCCAGTCTGCGTCCTGTGCGCATGCACAAGGGCATCATCATGGACAGCATCCGCGTAACAGGTCGGGCCGGGCATTCGTCCAACCCAGCACTGGGTATCAATGCAATGGATGCCGTGCATGAGGTCATGGGCGAGCTGAAAAGTCTCCGTGCAGAGCTGGCTGAAAATTATCGCGATGCGCATTTTGCAGTGCAGACACCGACCCTGAACCTTGGCTGTATTCACGGCGGTGATAACCCCAACCGCATTTGTGGAAGCTGTGAACTGGCCTTCGATTTACGTGCACTGCCCGGTATGAGTAATGATGATTTACGCGAAGAAATTCGCCGACGTATGAACCCAATTGCCGCTCAGAACAATGTGGAAATGTCCTTTGAACAGTTATTTTCAGGTGTTGAGCCCTTTGCCGAAAGCGAAAATAGCGCACTGATCAAAGAAGCTGAGCGTCTCACCGGGTACACTAGTGTCGCCGTCAACTACGCCACTGAGGCGCCGTTTCTGCAGAACCTGGGGATGGAAACCGTGGTGTTGGGCCCCGGTAGTATTGATCAGGCACACCAGGTCGATGAATTTATGGCACTGGACCAGATAGAGCCATGCGTGAATATTCTGCGCAATCTGATTGAGCGCTTTTGTCTGACCTCTGCTCATGATTAAATCAGACGAATAAGCGTGATATGGAATAACTCGTCGGGACACCGTGAATGCATCCCTGCAGGCTCGGCCGCCTCAATTCTTCCACATCACCGTACTGTGGAAATTGATGCTTGCTGCTCCCGCAACTTGTCAGATCCAATTTCCGCCGGGATTAATCAGGAAGTTCCGTTTTGACCGACAACACCGAATACGTACAGTGGTTTCGCCAGTCCTCACCGTACATCAATGCGCACAGAGGCAAGACCTTCGTCATTATGTTTGATGGCGATGCCTTGCTGCACCCGAATTTCGACACTCTGGTTCAGGACATTGCTCTGCTGAACAGCCTTGGCGTGCGACTGGTTCTGGTACATGGTGCTCGTCCACAGATTGATGCGGTTCTGGAGCGTCTGGATATTACCAGCCAGTTCCACAATGACCTGCGCATCACCGACGGTGAGGCATTGCGCGCGGTCAAAGCGGCGGTTGGTATGGTGAAAGCCGATATTGAATCCCGGCTATCAGTCGGTATTCCGGGATCGCCAATGCACGGCGCCCGCATCCGCGTGGTCAGCGGTAATTTCGTCACGGCGAAGCCTCTTGGTGTCATCCATGGTGTCGATTATCAACACACGGGGGAAGTTCGTCGTATTGAACATCAGGCCGTCAGCAACCTGTTGGATCAACAGAATGTCGTGCTCTTGTCCTGCTCGGGTTACTCCCCTTCTGGTGAGATGTTTAACCTGAGCGTTGAGGATGTTGCGCGCCATGCCGCCGTTGCCTTGCGCGCCGATAAACTGATCGCCTTTGGTGAAAACGACGGCTTAACCGACGAAGATGGCACAGCACTGGAAGACCTGACCTGCCGCGAGCTGGAAGATTTACTTGGCTCATTATCTGGCAGCCCGCGCTGGCAAGCCGATATGGCACTGCGGTGTGTACGTCAGGGCGTGCCACGGGTCCATATGTTGAGCTACCAGACTGATGGCGCCCTGCTGCAAGAGCTGTTTACCCGCGAAGGCAGCGGCACCCTGATCAGTCAGGATGCGTATGACCAGCTACGCGCCGCTAACATCGACGACGTAGCGGGAATTCTTGATCTGCTGAAACCCTTAGAAGACGACGGCATTCTTGTGCGGCGTTCGCGCGAATTACTGGAAACCGAAATTCATCGTTTTTATGTTATCGAGCGAGACGGTTTAATTACCGCTTGCGCGGCACTTTATCCGTACTCAGACGACGAAGCCGAGCTGGCCTGCGTCGCTGTCCACGGAGATTATCGCGGCAGTAACCGCGGCCAAAGACTGCTTGAGCAAATTGAGCAGGAAGCGAAAAGACGTCATTACAACCGCCTTTTTGTACTGACGACGCGTACAGCACACTGGTTTATTGAGCACGGCTTTAAAGCAGGGCAGGTCACTGAATTGCCGCAGGAAAAACAGAAATTATACAATTTCCAGCGGAATTCGAAGGTCTTTTTTAAAACACTCTGACACTCACATGTCAGAGTGTTTTTAATGAATCCGTTTTGCCGCGTTAAAAATCGTCGAAGCGGAACAGCCAGGAATACGAAAAGCCAACGTACTTGTACTTACCGACCTCTTCGCTGCCGTACTCAGGGTTCCAGGTAACCGACAATCGGTGTGTGTCATCAATCAGAATACCGCCTTCTAATGAGTAAAGCAGATCAATGGAAGTTTCCGAAATATCATCCGGCAGCTGTAAATCGATCGGATCAGCTCCAATTAGACTTAACCCAAAGTTAATCTGATCCTCAGCCCTTTGAACGTCCGCAGCAGAGTATTCCTGAAACGCTTCCGTCGAACTGACACCGACGCTATCGACTGTAAAAGTATAACTGGTACGAACAGCACCAACACCCAGACAGGTAAACAGATCAAAGTTCGCAAAAGGTTGAGACAATACAAAATTTACGGTCACCGCCTGGCGACTGACACTGTCGAGGTAAGCGCAGCCAACGGAAAAGTCATCATTGATTCGCTCAACCGCCCCCGGGTCAAGACAGCCACACCTTCAAACTCTCGATCGTCTTTACCCAGAACGGCGCCTTCAACTTCAACCGAGAAGCGATCACTGAAATCCATACCGAAGCGGGTTTCAAAGTTCAGGATGGGATATTCGGCACCGGAATACTGCTCTTTGAGCACACCGTATTCTGCACCGACGCCCAGGTACTGGCTTGCCGATGCATTCAATGAGCAAAACGCTGCCGCGCCGATAAGCGCGCCAATTGCATACTGTATTTTCATTGTTTTTATTAAAATCTGATACGTGAAATGGACAAAACAATGGCGCGGAACGCCCAACAGGTCAAGCCTGGAACAGGTAAAGAGCTAGGTTTGATCTTTGACTTACCCCTGGCTGCGGCGCTTTACAAAGAAAAAATCGACGATAAAACCAGCGATGACCATCCCCAACAGATATTTACCTGAGACCTCTGCGGACGTCACCGGAGAGCCCAGTGCCGTATGGAGCATTGGCACCATCATGAAACCAATAAATATGCCCCCGATACGAAATACCGACGCCGACCCTTTGCTGTCTACCTGCCGGGCCATAATGATACCTGCATACATAATGGCAAAGCCGAGAAATGATACTGCGAAAGCTGTCAGATCCATCTTAAAACCCTGTTATCGTAAGCGAAACCGCATGGTACCGACTCTCATCGCAAGAGTCATTCCACCTTGCCATGGCCTTGCCGCTGAGTTAGCGTTCGTCGCTAAATAACAACTTATTCAGGAACTCCCATGTTCGAGATTCTTACCCAGGTTGCTCTTCCTATATCCCTGATCCTGATCATGGCAGGTGTTGGCATGGGCCTTACCCCGGCTGACTTTGGGCGCGTCATCGCACAACCCAAAGCCTTTTTAATCGGCGCCATCTGTCAGATGCTCATATTGCCTCTGATTGCCATCGGCATTATCGAACTGACCGGGCTCACCGGCCCCCTGGCAATTGGTCTGTTTATTCTCGCACTTTGCCCTGGTGGCACGACATCAAACCTCTATACGCTTCTGGCACGTGGTGACGTCGGCTTATCCGTGTCACTGACGGCGGTCATCGGTTTCATCACTCCTTTTACTATCCCGATTCTTGGCGCCTGGGCGATTCACCAGTACGGCGATGCCGACCAGGCATTTGAGCTGCCACTGGCAAAGACCTGGATTACACTCATGGTGGTGACAGTGATTCCTGTCATTATTGGTATGCTTATACGCCGCTTTGCAAACAATTTCGCCGTTAAAATGGAGCCTTGGGTGTCCCGTTTTTCAGTCGCAGTACTGGCTCTGGTCATCGTCTCTATCTGCATCAACCTGGGGCCTCAGCTTATCGACTTCGTCATTACATCTGGCCCTGCAGCCCTGTTACTGAACCTGGTGACTATGGGGCTTGGCTACCTGCTGGGCAATGCCCTGCTTCACCACGAAGATCAGGCACGGACCATCTGTCTTGAAGTCGGCCTGCAGAACGGTACTCTGGCCCTGATGGTCGTCACCGGTATTCTTGCCAGCCCGGAGATGGCGGTCGCGCCATCAGTATATAGCCTGCTGATGTTCGTCACCGCGACGCTGTTTACCTTGTGGGTACGGAACCGCCCTCTGGCTTCCGCCAGATAAACCCGGCCCTTCAGATGGCCTGCCAGCTGGCAGGCCGAACTCAAGAAAATAAGCGTCATCCTTGCCAATGCACCGGCGCTCGTCTGGTGTAATATGCCTGCTTTTCACGAATCACTCATGAGGCTGTATCTCCATGCTCGGTCAGATCATCAAGTCGATTATCAAACGCAATGAGCCTGCAATCATTCCTGCGCAGGGAACCTCAGTCGTCCGCCAGCGCGTCTGGCCACACCAGATCGACTACAACCTTCATATGAATAACGCCAAATACCTG
>Ga0207920_1000088_pt1 | contig 13141 bp, 8 predicted proteins | sample DeeseametaMP0204_FD_184218 | JGI IMG/M metagenome (GOLD analysis project Ga0207920, IMG submission 184218) | Marine microbial communities from the Deep Atlantic Ocean - MP0204 (SPAdes) | ecosystem: Environmental > Aquatic > Marine > Oceanic | place: South of Cape Verde, Atlantic Ocean | collected... | reverse complement strand
GGTTTTGAGTACCTCTGTATCCTAATAATTGAGCGTTAGAATATCTTGTAGGAAATGCATCTGTATTTTGCGGATCGATCACCGGCATAATTGGCACTGCGTGATAAGCTTTAAACCAAGCAGAACCTTCAGGACTGTATTGTGTAGCATTACTAAAAATAAAGCTGCTTCCTACCTTAATTCTGTCAGTTACATTAATATCTAACTTAGAACGAAGGTTTAATCTTTCGTATTCATTTTTCATATCAAGAATACCTTCTTGATCAAAGTAATTTGCTCCTACCGAATAAGTAGAGTTTTCACCACCACCGGTAACACTAATTCCGTGACTAGTAATAATACCCTCTCTAAGAATTTCATTATACCAATCTGTATTAACATCTGGCACATTAGGGTTTAATTCACTACGACCATAACGCTGCATTGCATTTAAGATGAATTGAGCATCTGCTTCTGAACCTGACTCGTAAGCCATTGTAGCAAATTGCTCTGCGTTTGCCATTTTTAAAACATTTTGAGCAACTTGAAACCCTGTATAGGTATCATACTCAATAACAGGTTTTTTGTTTCTTGTTCCTTTTTTAGTCTCGATAATGACAACTCCATTAGCTGCACGTACACCATAAATAGCAGCAGAAGACGCATCTTTAAGAACGTTAATAGATTTAATATCTTTTGAATCTAAAAAGTCAATATTATTATAAAATGCTCCGTCTACTACGTATAATACGCTAGAACTCCCTGAGTTAAAAGAGCCCAAACCACGAATACGAACGGTAGGTGAAGCTCCAGGAGAACCTGCTGATACAATCTGAACTCCAGGAACTTTTCCTTGAACAGATTGCATCACGTTTGAGTTAGGTGTTTTTTGAATTTCTTCAGAATCGATCGTTGCAATCGAACCGGTTAAATCTTCTCTTTTTTGTTCACCATAACCAACAACCACTACTTCACTTAAAGATTCTAGATCTGGCTTTAGTGAAACATCTATTGTTTCTTGACCATCAACAGAAACTTCTTGTGTTACAAAACCAATATAGCTAAAGGTAAGAACATCTCCTTCTTCTAATACGATTTCGTAAATACCATCAAAATCTGTAGTTGTCCCGGTTGTAGAACCTTGAACTGATACATTCGCTCCAGGCAGTGGCATACCATCGTCTGCTGAAGTTACCGTACCTGTAACTGTCTTTTCTTGTGCAAATAGCGTTAATCCTGTGAAAAGGAATAGCAGTGCAAGTAAATGTGTTTTCATGTGTGTTTAAATAGCTTTAATTAATAAGATTATTAACCTTTCAATAAGAAGCCTAAATATTAACGATATGTTAATTTTAAGCCTTATTGATTGTCAAATTTATAAATAGGATGTTTTCGAAGATTATTTTAAAATATATCTAAACTCATCAAGAAATAAAAAATATATAAATAATTTAAAATCAATATTTTATATATTATTTTGATGAATAATATTTATCCGAAAAATCTTAAATGATGTGTTATTGATGAGTTTAAAAACTGTTAATTACAACGTTTTCGCTTTAACTCTTCTAGTCTATTGACAATAAAAACTTAACTAGATTTTCTTTTTTATCGAGGTCAAGCTTTTTTCTTAAGCGATAACGATGTAGTTCTACACTTCTGTAAGTAATGCCTATTAGTGGTGCAATTTCTTTAGAACTTAAATTCATTTTTAAGTAGGCACATAATTTTAGATCTTTTGGAGTAAGCTCGGGGAATTGCTCCTGTAATTTTTTGAAGAAATCATCGTGAACCTCATTGAAGTTTCGTTCAAAAAGTTTCCAATCATCATCCGAGTGAGATTGATTTTCTTTGAACTTGTTTAAACGATCATAAAGTTTACTATGCTCATTTTTTATTTCTTCCTTGTTAATTTCACTTTCAAGCTGATTCAGAATTTTTTCTTTTTTCGCCATACTTGCTGCATAAGTAGCCAGCTCTCTACGTTTAGAATCTAACTGGTCTTTTAGCTGTTTCTTTTCTAATTCAGCTAAGCGTTTATTGTTTTCTAGTTTTTCTTCTTTTAATTCGAGTTCGTTTTTATAAGCCAGTTCTCGCTCAAAACGCTTTTGCTTTCTGTTATACCTTTTCTTGTTGTAAAGGTTAACGAGGTAAAAAGAAAGGATCGCTAAAATGATATAACCTATAATCGCTTGATTGCTAAAGTACCAAGGAGGCAAAATTATAAATTGGTAATGGAGTGTTTTGCTCTCTCTGTTTCCGGAGATATTTTTCACCAAAAGTTCATAATCACCACGCGGAAGATTTTCAAAATTTAATTTATTATCGTCTAACGTGTTCCAAGATTTGTCATAACCCACCAACTTATATTTATATTGATGCTGAATGTAATTGGCAGGTTTATAATTGGTAAGCGAAATATTGATAGAGTTCTTTTTATACGGAATTTCATATAAGCTATCAATCTTCTTTAATTCACCGTTAATGCTTAAACCTGAAATCGATGGCGAAGTATTTTCTTGCACTTCTATTTCGTGACTGCTCATATCTGCTAACAAATAACCGTCATCTAAAAAAAGATAGATAGAATCGTTAATAGCCTTGGCGTAGTCAAAATCTTGCACCAGTTTATTCTCGGTAATTTTAGCAGAAAGTTTTAAGGTTTTGCTAGAAGTGATATCTAAAATATTAACGTTACTCCCGTTTTTAGTGACAATAAATTTATCCTGAAATGCCATCACATCTTCAAAAGGGAATAGCTTATCGGTTAACAATTGATCTTGAATAATCGTGTCGTTAATAATGTCGTATTTAAGAATTTTGTTCTTAGAAGTTAGGTAAACCACATTTTTCAATTGAAATATATGCTTCACCTCATTCTCATCGTAAAAACGCTCTAATTGCAAAGAGTTATTTTTGAATTTGTAATGACTAACACCATTGTGAGGAGAGTTTACCCAATAGTTTCCGTTTTCATCGATGGCTACTTCATTAATTCTAAATTTAACCTTATCGTAGCTATCGATCTCCCAAGAATCATTATTTTTTTTAAATTCACTTAGGCCTGTGTAATTCGCCTGTAAATAAGTGTTTTCTTCTTCCGTAGTAATAAAACGTACACCACCACTTAAATCACTAATAGGCTTAAAAACCTTATTCTTAATCAGAAAAGTACCATTGTTGTGCCCGCAAATTATTTCATCATCAATTCGGTTTAAATTCCAAACTTGTCCGTTAGAGTTTTCAAGAAAATGAAGTCCGTTTTGATTCTTTATAAATACTCCGTGGTTACTTCCTAGATACTCCGTGTATTTGTCGTTACCACGTTCCACAGCATAAAGCGTTCCTAATTGACCGCTTTTATCGGTAAACATATACAAGGGCGAGCTAAGAAAAACACACGCCAAACCATTATCTAAACCAAGCCATAGATTACCGTTTTTATCTTCAAACTGACTCAAAATAGTATTGTTCAACAATCCGTTGGTCGTATTAATGGTGTATAACAATTCCTTTTCAGCATTAACGATCAATAAACCATTATTAATGGTACCAATACATAATTTGTTATCGATCCAGCTTAAATTATTAATTTCTATCCCGTTAATAATCTCAGAATCTTTAGGGATCCATTCAGTAATCTCTCCGTTTTTTACGTAGTAAATTCCGTTGAGCTGAGTTCCTAATAAAACTCCTCCTTTGTAGGCAACAAGTGATTGTAAAGTATAGTTTTGAAGCGGTAAACTCCAGGTTTCAAACTCAAAAACCCCATCTTTCAGTTTAAAAACACCGGCATTTTTAGTAGTTAAATAAATCTGATCATTAAACTCATATGTAAAAATTGCTGAAACCTCCGGAAAAGCGATTTTACTCACTTGTTTCGTGCGATTATTTAACATATAAATTCCTTTAAACGATTGAAATACGATATTTTCTTTATACGGAAAAATCTTCCAAATTTCATCGTTTTTAAAAAAACCACTCTTTAGTTTCGAGCTTAAGCTGGTATAAATTAATTCATTTTTTTCATCGTGCGTCCAATATCCAAATTCCTGGTAAGCACCCGTATACAAAGTGTCGTTAATCACTTCTGTAGAACGGATGACTACATCTTTAGACAAGCTATATTTCTTCCATTCATCACCATTAAATTCTAACAGTTTATAATTATTCGCCGTGTAAATGGTACCGCAACTGTCTTGAGAAATATCCCAATTCGAGTTTTCTCCCTGATAGTCATTTTTTGTATAACTTTTAAAAAAAGGAGTCGTCTGTTGTGAAAAACCAACAAAACTTACCAACAGAAATAACAGAATTAGCTTATTCATAAAATGAAATTGGGGCAACTACATTATTCAAAGATAAAATATTCTTAAACATATAATTTACTTCAAAAAAATCGAAATACAACTTGTACCTTAACAATTCGATTTAAATAAATTCATAATGAAGCCCAAAACAGTATTTTTTGATGTAAATGAAACCTTGTTAGATCTAAACCCGCTCAAAATTTCTGTTGAAAATTATTTGAATAACGAACCCCATTTAGCTGAATTATGGTTTTCTAAAATGCTTCATTATTCGTTGGTGCTCAATGAAACGCAACAATTTCAAACCTTCGATAAAATTGGTTTAGCAGTATTAGAAATGATTTGCGACGCTCTTAATATTTCATTTTCTAAAGCTGAAGCAAAAGAAACCTTATCAACGATCAAAAAACTTCCGGCGCATCAAGACGTAAAACCGGGATTATTGAAACTGAAGGAAAATGGTTTTCAATTAAAAGCCATAAGCAACGGATCGCAAGAAGTTTTAGAAACTCAATTAGCCTATGCTGAATTAACTTCTCTTTTCGATGAAATTATTAGCGTTGAAAAATTTCAGACCTACAAACCGAGTCAAAAAGTATATCGGCAAATTCAACCAAAATCTATTGAAGCTGAAGAGTGTTTGCTGGTAGCTGCTCACGCTTGGGATCTTATGGGAGCAAATTCTTGTGGTTGGCAAACTGCATTCGTAAAACGAGAAAGCAAAAGCTGGTTTCCGTTAGCAGAAAAACCAACTTACAACATTAAAAACATAGAAGAATTAGCCGATTTACTTTAAATACTTCGGAAATTCATTCAGCTCTAAATCCCAAATTATAGGCAATCCAAAATAGATCAATAACACAATTAAAATAATCGAAAGAATATTCATCCAAACACCGGTTTTCAGCATATTGGGTATGGTTAAATATCCTGAACCGAACACAATAGCATTAGGCGGTGTTGCCACCGGAAGCATAAACGCACAAGAGGCTGCCAAAGCAACGCCAATCATTAACGGATAAGGGTGAACATTTAAAACCAATGCGGTTGGCACAATAACCGGTAATAGCATCGAAGTTGTAGCAGTGTTCGAAGTAATTTCGGTTAAAAAGTTTACGGATGCTACAATTAGAATCAACATCAAGAATAACGAAATCTGTTCGAAAGACGTCATTTGTTGACCGATCCATTCTGCTAAACCGGTAGTTGCAAAACCTTCTGCTAAAGCCAAACCACCACCAAATAACAGCAAAACTCCCCACGGTAATTTTACCGCTTGTTCCCAAGTTAATAAGCTTTTCTGCGCTTTATTTTTTGTAGGTAATAAGAAAATAAGTAATGCGGCGGCAATAGCAATAATAGTATCATCGATTCCCGGTAAAATAGGTGCTAATAAGTAGCTTCTCGTCATCCAACAAATTGCGGTCAAACAAAATACCACCAAAACAGTTTTTTCTTCAAAACCTAGCGGACCTAATTCTTTTTGCAAGCGTTTAATTTCTTCTTTCCCTCCGGGGAATTGATTCTGCTGAAAGCTAAACGCGAACGAGGTTAAATACTTCCAGGCGATAAACATTAATAAAACCGCTAACGGAACCCCTAACAACATCCATTGAAAAAATGAAATTTCAACCTGATAAGTTTTTTCTAAAATACTCGCCAAAACAATATTTGGCGGCGTTCCGATGAGAGTTGCCATTCCGCCGATCGATGCCGAATAGCCAATACCTAACATCAAAGCTTTGGCAAAACTCTCACTTTCTTTTTGATCGGTTTTTGTTTCTTTAAGTTGAGAAATAATCGCCATTCCGATCGGTAACATCATTACGGCAGTTGCAGTATTAGAGATCCACATCGAAAGAAAACCTGTAGCAACCATAAAACCGAGAATAATTTTTTTCATTCCCGTACCGATCACGCTAATAATGTGAAGTGCGATGCGTTTGTGTAAATTCCATCGTTCAATAGAGATCGCAAGAATAAATCCGCCTAAATACAAAAACACATATTTATGACCATAAGCTTGTGTGGTCGTGCTAATATCGATCGCACCGGTTAACGGAAAAAGTATAATGGGCAGTAAGGATGTAACTGCGATCGGCACCACTTCTAGCGTCCACCAAACGGCCACCCAAAGTGTGATCGCTAATACAGAAATTGCTTTTTCTGAAAGTCCTTCCGGTTGAAAAAATAATTGGGTAAGTAAAAATAATAACGGACCGGCAAACAATCCTATCTTTTTATACATTGAATTTCCCATTACGTGTTTAATTCAAATTTCGCTTTTTAATAAAAAACTTTTTTAGCAATGTAGAAGCTTCTTCTTCAAGTAAACCTTCAGTGATTTTTGTTTTTGGGTGTAATTTCCCACCCATTACGCGATAGCCGCGATGTTCATCCTTGGCCGCAAAAACTACGCGAGAGATCTGGCTCCAATACAAAGCACCGGCACACATTTGGCAAGGCTCTAAAGTCACGTAAAGGGTGCAATTGGTTAAATACTTTCCGCCTAAAAAATTAGCAGCAGCAGTGATGGCTTGCATTTCTGCGTGAGCGGTCACATCATTAAGCATTTCTGTAAGATTATGCCCGCGAGCGATCACTGTATTGTTACTCACAATAATGGCTCCTACCGGAATTTCATTACGGTCGTAAGCCTCTTGCGCTTCGATAAGCGCTTTTTTCATAAAATAAGTATCGTCAAAAGGAGTTAACATAAGCCAAAAATACAATTTCAAACTTTACCTTTGTCGTATGGCGTCAAGATTATTGCAAAACATCAATTCTCCGGAAGATTTAAGAAAGCTCGACAAGCAAGACTTGTTGCAAGTCGCTAAAGAATTGCGAGAATTTATTATCGATATTGTGGCAACCAAAGAAGGTCATTTGGGAGCGAGTTTGGGTGTGGTTGAATTAACCATTGCTTTGCATTACTATTTTAAAACCCCGGAAGATCTGTTGGTTTGGGATGTGGGTCATCAAGCTTACGGACATAAAATTTTAACCGGTCGCCGAGATATTTTTGAAACGAACAGAAAACTGAACGGTTTAAGCGGTTTTCCAAAACGCAGTGAAAGTATTTTTGATACATTTGGAGTTGGCCATAGTTCAACCTCAATATCTGCCGCATTGGGGATGGCAATTGCCTCGAAGTTGAATGGAAATTCAGAAAAAAATCATATTGCAGTGATCGGTGATGCTTCGATCGCTAGCGGAATGGCTTTTGAAGGTCTTAATCACGCCGGGGTTACCAAAGCTAATTTATGGGTGATTTTAAATGATAATGCGATTGGAATCGACCCAAGTGTTGGTGCGTTGAAAGCATATTTATCAAAATCAAAGATTGGCGTAAAACCCAAGCAAGATAATATGATCGAAGCTTTAAATTTTCATTATTCCGGACCTATCGACGGGCACGATTTTGAAGCTATTTTTAAAGCTTTTGAAGAGTTAGAAAAGGTGAAAGGACCTAAATTTCTTCATCTCATCACCAAAAAAGGAAAAGGTTTACAGCAAGCGGAAGAAAACCAAGTGACTTATCACGCTCCGGGGAAATTTGATAAGACCACAGGTGAATTACTTCCGAAGAATAATGAAAATTTATCCCCTAAATTTCAAGACGTTTTTGGTCTCACGCTCGTTGAATTAGCAAAAACCAACGAGCAAATTATCGGGATTACTCCGGCAATGCCTACGGGAAGTTCTTTAAAATATATGATGAATGAGTTTCCCGATCGTGCTTTTGATGTTGGTATTGCAGAACAACACGCGGTAACACTCGCTGCAGGAATGGCTACGCAGGGAAAAATCGTTTTTTGCACGATCTATTCAACATTTTTACAACGCGCTTACGATCAATTAATTCACGATGTGGCTTTGCAAAATTTACCGGTTATATTTTGTATAGACCGAGCCGGTTTGGTAGGTGCCGATGGCGCTACGCATCACGGGATTTTTGATCTTGCTTATTTACGTTGCATTCCCAATTTAATTATTGCAACCCCTTCAAATGAAATTGAACTTCGCAATATTCTTTACACCGCATCTTTAGGTTTGGAAAATCCGATCGCAATTCGCTACCCAAGAGGTCGAGGATTAATAACCGATTGGCAAAAAGATTTTCAGAAAGTTGAAATTGGTAAAGGAAAAAAACTTCAAAGCGGAAGTGAACTCGCGATTATTTCTGTCGGAACGATTAGAACAGAAGTTAAAGAAGCGCTCCAACAACTTCAACAACCGGAAAAAGTTGCGCATTATGATCTAGGATTTGTAAAACCTTTAGATGAAAAAATGCTCGTTGAAATTTTTCAGCAATACAAAACAGTGATCACGGTTGAAGATGGTGTGATTTCCGGCGGAGCGGGAGAAGCGGTTTTAGCTTTCGCTAATCAACATCAATTCACTTCAAAAATCATCAATCTTGGAATCCCCGATCAATTTATCGAACAAGGAACCACCGCCGAGTTGCGAGATCTAGCAGGAATTTCTGCGGAAAGGATTTTAGAGAAATTTGAACAAGTTTTAACCAAGCTTACTACCCGATAATTTTTGAAAAGTTCTTAGCGCGTTTCCATCGGTGAGTGACGCTACTTCAGAACTCAATTGAATAAGCCATTGGTAAGTCGATTTTTCTTCTACTTCAAAATCTTTGAGAAAGCTGTTTAAAATGAGTTGATCATAATTCGTTTCTTCATGTTTCACACTATTTTCAATGGCTTTGGTGTAAGTGTCTAAAAGCGTAGCGATAATTTTATAACCGGCAATTTCTTTTTCGATTACTTCTTGGCTTTGATAAATTTTTTCAACACTTAAGCTAATAATATCTTTTATTTGAGCAGTATAATTCGATCGATCTAATAGAGATTCGTGAAAATTCCCTTCAAGAATCGCTTTTTCATTTTCAATAAAAACACGTGCAGCATCTTGTATAAGTGTATTAATCGCGAGAGAACGTAAATAGCTTAATCTGCTTTGTGTGTTGGTTAACGCGTGAAATTTTTCAGTATTAATATTGTTTTTTACGAGTTTAATAAGGTATTCTAAGGCAAAACTTTCGTCGATAAGACCAAGATTAATGCCGTCTTCAAAATCGATAATCGTGTAACAAATATCATCGGCAGCTTCAACTAAAAAAGTGAGTGGATGACGTTTAAAGTGAATGTCGCCACTTTTGCCGGATTCAATTAAACCTAATTCTTCAGCAACGTCTTTAAAAATAGTTTTTTCACTTTGAAAGTAACCAAATTTCTTATCGGCAATTTCTGACGTAGGTTTGTGTGGTAAAGATTCTTTTGGATATTTGGTAAAAGCACCTAAGGTGGCGTAAGATAATCGGAGTCCGTCCTGATTTCCGTTTTTTGTTTCAGTTAATAATTTAAAGCCGTTTGCGTTCCCTTCAAAATGGGTGAGATCGTGATATTCTTTTTCACTTAATTGCGCTTTAAAACGCTTGCCATTTCCGTTTTTAAAATATTCGCCAATAGCTTTTTCACCGGAGTGACCAAAAGGCGGATTGCCAATGTCGTGTGCCAATGCTGCAGCGGCAACAATAGCTCCAAAATCGTTAAAGTGATAGCCGTGTGTGGCAGATAGATGTGGGTGTTTTTCAATTACTTTTTTACCAACAATTCTTCCTAACGATCTTCCGACCACAGAAACCTCTAAACTATGCGTAAGCCTGGTGTGAACAAAGTCTGTCTTTGAAAGTGGGATTACCTGCGTTTTGTCTTGTAAACTTCTAAAAGCTGAAGAGAAAATCACACGATCATAATCTACCTCAAAGCCTAATCGGGTGTCGTCTTGAGCTATACGTAATCGTTTTTTGGTATCGCCATAACGTTTTAAAGAAAGTAATTGTTCCCAGTTCATCTAAATTATTTTTTTAGAAGGCTAAAAATAGTAAACTAACTAGAACTATGAAGACTTGCGAGCTTACTTCTTATAATTTTCAGCAACTTTTTCTACTTCTAAATACCAATCTTCGCCAAATTTTTTAATGAGCGCTTCTTTTACAAACTTGTAAATAGGCGTTTGCAGTTCTTTTCCTAGAGAGCAGGCATCATCACAAATTGGCCAACGATGATAATTTACAGCTGCAAATTGAGAATACGATTGTACGCGAACCGGATAAAGCTCGCAAGAAATAGGTTTTTTCCAATCTATTTTACCGGCGCGGTAAGCACCTTCAATTCCGCAAAGTGCAGTTCCTTTATCATCGAAAGTAACATAAGCACATTCGGCGCCATTTACGAGCGGAGTTTCATATTCACCAAAATCATTTTTAATATGTGTGCCTTGCGCTTCAATCGCTTCAATGCCTTCTTTTCTTAAAAAAGGTTTCACTGCAGCATACACTTCTTTTAGTTTTTCAATTTCCTCTTCTTCTACGGGAGCGCCGGCTTCACCTTCTACACAACACGCACCTTTACAAGCAGAAAGATTACACACAAAATCTTTCTCTATAATATCTTCTGAAACTATGGTTTTTCCTATCTGAAACATTTGGCAAAGGTAATATGATTTTTTTGTAAGCAATAAAATTTTAGCCGACAATCTTAGCTGAAAATTTTATAAAATATTTTACAAATTATTGCTGGCAAGTGTTTGAAAATAAAATACTTTTGCGCGCATTTTGAAAAACGTTAGTTATGGGTTTTGACTTTAAAGAAATTTTTACTGCCGGAATGATTCTATTTGCGGTGATCGATATTATCGGTAGCATCCCAATTATTGTAGATCTACGAAAAAAAGTAGGGCATATACAGAGTGAAAAAGCTTCTGTAGTGGCTGCTATTTTAATGATCGTTTTTCTTTTTGTGGGGGAAGAAATTCTTAATCTTATCGGGATCGATGTCAACTCGTTTGCCGTAGCCGGTTCTTTTATTTTGTTCTTTTTAGCGATCGAAATGATTTTAGGTGTTCAACTTTATAAAGATGATGCACCAGAAACTGCTGCGATAGTTCCGCTGGCATTTCCATTAGTTGCCGGGGCGGGAACGATGACTTCTATACTTTCGCTTCGAGCAGAATACCATACGATCAACATTATTATTGCAATTTTAATAAATATTATCATTGTTTATTTAGTATTGAAATCTTCCGGAAAAATTGAACGCGTGTTAGGAAAACAAGGAATTAATGTGATACGTAAAATTTTTGGTGTAGTTTTGTTAGCCATAGCGGTAAAATTATTTGCGGCCAACATTCAAAATTTATTCAATTAAAATGAAGTATTTTATTTACTTTTTAATGCTTTTCGCATTAGGATTATTAATTTACAACGTCACGATAATCGATTTTAACGACCTGATGGCAAAAGACAGTAAAGTAGCTGTAGCTTGTGTTCTATCTTCTTTATGTGTAATTGTGTTGATGCTTATCTTGCTAATTTCCAGAGAAATTAAGAAAAAGGCTGAAGCTTAATCGAGCGCGAGTAATTTCTGAATCATTTTATCGTCTTCACCGATAATTTTTTGAGCTGCATTGGTGCCAAAAAGTTGTTCAGCCATCGTGGCTCTCAAATACTTTTTGAGTAAATAACGGTAATTCTTGGTTCTAAAATCGAAATTGAATTCTTTTAAGTAGTCAATATAATTCTGAAGTGTTTCGTCGGTAACCAATTCACTTTCGTTAAATTCTTCTTGAGTTATATTGTTGAAGTAATTTCTGTCTTTTTCAAGAATATTGAAGATAAAGCGATCCATTACACCGCCTTTCAACATATAATTGAGGCTTTCTTTTTCGTAATCGGTATCTTTTGCAACAAAAACGTCGGGAATAATTCCGCCACCGCCGTAGACTACTTTTCCTCCGGGAGTTTCGTAACGCAACGAATCGTTAACACTTATGCTATCTCTGCTTTGAAGTTCGCCATTACTGTAACGGCTTAAGTATTCTTCAAAATATTCTTTGTTGTTTCCGTGATCATAGGGTTTCTGGATAGAGCGACCGGTTGGTGTGTAATAACGTGCAACAGTTAGTCGAACGGCACTACCATCGCCTAAATTCATCTCACGTTGCACCAAGCCTTTACCATAAGATCTTCTTCCTACGATCGTGCCTACGTCGTTATCTTGTAGCGCTCCGGCAACAATTTCACTAGCCGATGCTGAGTTTTCATTGATCAACACAAAAACTTTTGAATTTTCGAATCGCCCTTTTTTGGTGGCAAAAGTTTTTTTTATCTCGCCTGATTTATTTTTCGTGAAAACAATTAGTTTTTTATCACTTAAAAATTCATCGGCAATTTTTACGGCTTGGTCTAAATATCCGCCGCCATTATCTCTTAAATCTAGTGCTAATTCTTTTGCTCCCTGATCGATTAAACTTTCGATCGCAGTTTCAAATTCTTTGTAAGTGCTTTCTGCAAATCGATTCACTTTAATGTAACCTAACTTTTTATTCAGCATATAAGCGGCGTCGACACTTTTAATAGGAATCGTGCCTCGTTTCACTTTAAAATCTAGCAGTTTTTCGCTTCCGTTACGTTTAATCTTTAAGTTAACGGTGGTATTTATTTTTCCTTTCAATAATGATGAAAGAGAATCTGTGTTAATTGTTTTTTGTGCTAACTCTATTCCGTCTGCATAAAGAATGCGATCTCCGGCTTTAATGCCTGCTTTTTCACTTGGGCCGTTGGCTAAAGGCTTGATCACAGCGATCGTGTCATTCAGCGTATAAAAACTAATACCGATGCCTACAAAATCTCCTTTCATATTTTCGGCAAGCGCATCGTATTTTTGCTTCGGAATATAAGTTGAATGCGGATCTAGATCTTCTAAAATACTATTGACCGTCACATCAACAATACTATCTGTATTTACATTGTCTACATATTCGTAGTCGATGTAATC
>Ga0207920_1000078_pt1 | contig 13928 bp, 14 predicted proteins | sample DeeseametaMP0204_FD_184218 | JGI IMG/M metagenome (GOLD analysis project Ga0207920, IMG submission 184218) | Marine microbial communities from the Deep Atlantic Ocean - MP0204 (SPAdes) | ecosystem: Environmental > Aquatic > Marine > Oceanic | place: South of Cape Verde, Atlantic Ocean... | reverse complement strand
TATTTAAATATTCTTTTGCTTCTATTATTTTATTTTTATCTTTTTTACTTTTTTTGTTCTTATGTTGTTTATCTTTATTAATTTTAAAGAATTTCATGTATATATAAATAGATTAAATAAATATTAAAGAGAATCATATGCATAACATTTATAAGCATATGAATCATTTCCCTTAATTTGACCGCATTGTGTTCTTATTATTTTTCGCACCTTTTCTATATTTTCATCAGAAATATATTTAGTTTTTAGATTTAAATCAATAATTTTAGTAGATAAGTCAAGTTCGATAACTTTATTTTTAGCAATGCTTTCTGCAAACTCAATCAATGAGATCCACGATTTATTTTTAAGACGAATAAACGGACATTCGCCGGTATCTGTTGTTATTACTTTTATCTCAGGAAGTAGAGTTTTAGATTTAATTTTATAACCTTCACTTAAGATTTTTAACCTTTCTGTAAGATAAAACAGAATTTGAGTAAATAATGATTTGTACAAATTAGGTTTTAAAAATGCAGTTTCTTGTAAAGTTTGAATGTTAATTTTACTATCTGCTATTTTATTTTTAATATTATCTAAGAAAAACACTGATCCAAATTCGCCAATGCTAAGACCATTTTCGTTTAATTTTAGTGCATTAACATCAAAATCTATAGAACTCCATAGTTTATTATAAGTTGGAGAATAAGCCATGATATCTAATTCAATAGTATAACCAATATAGTTAATTTTAAATTTATAATGAGGAATATTTTGCAAACCTAAAATTCCTGGAGTATAATTTTTTTTAGGTTTAGTATTTGAATCAACTATTTCAGGAATAGTGCACTCTTTCTTTTCTATAATTAAGATATGATCTTGATTACTTTTACTATAATTTTTAATGAAAAAATTTATAGCCTCCTTTGCAATATTTGCGTCTGGAATATTAAGGATCATATCAATATCTCTACCAATAGGATTGGACATTTCTATTTTGTCCATCCAAAAAGGCAGTTCGACTAGTTGTCTAACAAATGAACCATGGACATATGGATGAACATTAAATCCTTTAGTTATTTGCATTTCTCTAAAAAACTTCATAATAATTTTAATCACATATACTTTGAGATTAAAATCTTTAGTAATATCTTCAAACAGTTTAATTTTTTTTTCTAGTTTATTGTTGTTATTTTTTATAATACTAATATCTTTAGTTACTTGAGAACATAGACGTTCTATTGTGGAATTTTGACTCTTAATCATATTTTCTAATTCAATTCTTGTGAGATCTTTAAGATGATCCATAAGATAGTTTTATTTTATAACATGGTTTTATCAATTTTTATTATTTTTGTTAATGCAATTATAGCAATATCCTAAAATAAAACTTTTTAGGACTCACATCTGAATATAGTTTTTTTAATTTTTTGTGTTTAATATTATTTTTGAACCATTTTTGTATTTTTAATGCACAAACATTTTTCAATAGTTCTCCTGCTGATAAATTTATCCATTGTATATATTCCTTAAATAATCCATCTTTATTTATTTTATCTAATAAAGAAAATTTAAATTTTGATGATGCACCATCTTGCATTAGATCACCTGCTACTAAAACTTTTGGAGGCGAAATGTTGAATCTATCACATATAAATGCCAAATAAAATAAAGAAGTTAAAAAAGGTGAACTATAGTTTTCACTACTTGATACTTTGACTTTTATGTTATTCTCTTTAAAATACTTTAAATCTGTCTTAGCAAATAAATTACATGCATTAATTAGAGATTTTTTAATATCATTTCCTAAATTAACAACAACAAAGTCAACATTTGATATATTTGCTTTTTGTTTAATTATTTCAACAAATATTTCAACAATTACTACTTTATCGTTTTTATTTCCAAAAGTGTAGAAAATCATATTATTAACTAACTTAATGTTTTTTTAAATAAAATTATTAAAATTATTAGAAAAAATGAAATAAGTTTTTATATTCTAATACTTAAATGGCCACAGATGAATATAAAATTGTGATGGATCCGATAAAATATCTTAAAGGTGATACTAAAGTAGAAATAATTGATACAAATAAACCAGACAACTTTAATAGAGAAATTTATGAGTTAAAAAAGAATTTATCACCAAATCGTTTATCATCTGCATATGTAGTTAATGATAATAAAAATCCGAGACTTTTTAAAGTTTTAATTTTTGGTGAAAAAGACACTCCATATTCTAATTGTGGTTTTATTTTTACTATACTTATGCGACCAAATTATCCTCAAGATAGTCCTGAAGTAATATTTGACACTCAACTTGAAGATTCCCAAATTTTATCACCTTTTCTTTTTACTCAAGGTCGTGTTCTTTTGCCTATTTTAGGGAACTTTTTTGAAGACATAACTACTAATAGTTGGAATGAAAAAACGATGCTGTATCAAATAATAGATGAATTACGAAAACTTTTTTGTATTGATAATCCATATTATGCCAATATTCTAAACTTGGGAGAAAAAAATACAAATGATTCTGAACTTAAACATAAAAATTATAATCAACGTGTCAGAATGATATCTGTTGCAGAAGGAATTGTTGAACTCCTTCAACAAGAAGATTTTTTTGATATTTTTGGACGGGTTGCTATTTATCACTATTTAGTTAAAAGTAAAGAAATATTAACTACTCTATTAAAATGGAAAGAAGAATTTGATGATTCACTTGATGTTACTTCTAAAATATATCGAGGACAATCTTTTAATGAATGGATGACAATGGCTGAAAAATTAATCAAATTGCATAAAGAAAAGTATGTAAATTAATATATTAATGGATAAATATATTAGATTAGCGAAACTAAAAGATGTTAACGATATTTATAAAATTGGTAAAAACAATTTGCCAATCTATTATAGCAAAAGAGAAATTACTGATGAAATAATTAATAATAAAACTATTTTTTTAGTTAGCTTAACTAGATCAAACAAAATTACAGGCTATTGTTTTGCAAAAGAAAGGAATGATATTAGGACCCATATACTTAGTTTTGCTATTGACAATAAATTTAGAAAAAAAGGTTATGGTACTCACATGATTAACTATTTAAGTACTATATGTATGAACAAAGATATTAAGCTTATTAGTTTATTTGTAAAGGAGACTAATACAATTGCTATAGAGTTTTATTCTAAATGTGGATTTGAAAATAAAAAAACTATTACAAATTATTATGGCAATAATGATCATGGTTTAGTTTATGTTAAAAATTTAATGAAAAAGTAAATTAAATAAATTTATAATTCAAACCAGATAATTTTGCTATTTTTTCAATACTTTCATCTAGATGTTTATCAAATTCTTCCATTTTTTTTTTTTTAATTTCTTCTTCAAGACGTTTAGTTTTAGTATCGTTATCTAAAAAATTCTGGTATCTAACATTATTTGCATGGATAAAATCTATCATAAGTTTTTTAGTGTCCTCATTTAAAAATTTATCATCTAATAAATCTTCTCTTGAATCTTCAAACTCATTAATTAATTTAAAAATGTCATATTCATCTTTATCTGGATAAGTAAAAGATAAAAAGCAACCAAATACAAAAGAACTATGTTGATAACCATCATTTGATATAAAAATGATAGACTTTCTTTGTTTATTTTTAATTAAACAATATATTTTATTTAAAGTGGCAGTTAAGTTTTTAGGGTCTATAAATTGTTCAAAGTCAATAGTTAATAATTCTAATTCAAGACCAGGTGATTTTGTTTTTTGCTCAAGAAGCTTTTTTTCCCAATCATAATTATTGTATTTTACACTATTCTTAGGATTAACTTTAACAAACACATAAAAATCATCCTTATTATAAATTTGATGAAAATCAGATCGGGTAAGAGGGGTTTGACAAAAACCTATTTTATCATGATGATAACCTTCATATACAACTTTAAAATTTCTTTCAGATATTTCTTTTGTATTGGACTCATATAATCCTGTAGCCCTTTCTAGATGAGACATAATTATTAATTAAAATTACAATATATTATCAATTTTTGATAATAAAATTGATTTTTGTATAAATATTTTTGATATTGTCATGACATCTTTTAAGAATTTCTTTTTATTTGTTGCAACTATGGCTATAGTTACTGCAGTAACAACACATACATACAAATCTATTCCACAATTTCATAATGATAACTGGATTATTGACCCAGATAATTATCTCACTCTTGTTCAACAACGCACAATTAACTCTTATTTGAATCAACAAAGTCGTCTGAAGAAATACCATTTTGAGTTAAACCATAATTATAAATACTATCCATATCAAGTTGGTGTCGTTGTAGTTGATTCTGTTAATGGAAAACCAAGTCAAATATCTGAAAAATATTTTAATCGCGTTGGTCTTGGTTTTAAAGATGTAAATAATGGTGTATTGCTTTTTATTTCTGTCAAAGAACGTGAAATTATAATAACTCCCGGCCGTGGTATTTCTAATAAAATAATAAGTCAGAATGATCGCAAAAGTATTATGCAAAAAATGATTCCTTCTTTTAGAAATAAACATTATTATAATGGAATAGTTGATGGAGTTGAGCATCTTGTACAATTGCTTGTTGACAAATCAAAAGAGAATTATAATTATCGTGAAATTGAATACCATAGTAACTTACTATTATTTCTTTTAACTGGTTTTAGACTGGTATTTTTCACTGGTTTTGGACTTATTTTTTTTTTTTTGTTCAATTTATACAAAAAATATAATAAAGTAAAACATACACCAAATATAATTAATAAAAAAAATAGTTCAAATGACTCCGATTTATATTCACTAACTCGTCATTCAAATGATAAATCATCTGTTAGATCACGTCGAACAAATGTAAATTTAGAACTACCTGTCATACAAAGAGTTAAACGAGAAACAGAATCTACTTCTGTTGCTTTTGCCCATCTTAAATCGGATAAATTTCCAAAATCAAATAATATTTTTACTGCCAAACAAGATGAATCACAAGAAGTTTTTCATAATCTTCGTCATGAGAAAATTAAAGAAGAATCAAAAGAAAAAATAAAAGAAGAAATAAAAGTTTCAACAAATCCACAAGGAGGAGAAGCAGAACACCAAACATCAATTACTAATCGATGGGAAGATAATGAAAATATGATAGAAGAACCGAATAAACTCGTTGAAAATGATACATTAAGTGAAATTACAAACACTGATACTTCTGATACTGATACTAATTCAGATGATGAAGAAATTCATAATTCAAAAAAACCTGAAAAAGGTAGTGCAGAAGAACAAACATCAACTACGTATAGATGGTAATTTATATAATTTTATTTAATTCATAGTTTTTAATAGAAAAATTAAATTTCACCTTTAAAAAAGTTTTTTACAATTACCCAATCATTTGGTAAAGGATCTTCAGAATAAAATTTCATAATAGGATATAATATACGAACAACACCATCATCAACTTTAAGAGGAAACTCTTCATGTTGTGGATTTACACCTGTTATAAAACCTGGATTACATGCAAATGCATGCAGATTTTTATCTTTTGATTCTTTTAAAGTTCTAATCATCATTATAAGTGCAGATTTACACATATTAACATGTGGATGAGTTTCTTCTTTTTTACCATTATGAATACCTTCTTGAGATATTACATTAATAATAAATTTAGTGTCTGCCATGGTTTTAATCAAAGAATTCACTAAAAGAGTAGGAATGATTTGATTAATTACTGAACTTTGTAAAATTTCATCTGTATCTATCTCACCCATGCCATGTTTCCATGAATTATCATATTTACCTTCTTGAATAGTCATAAAACTATTGTAGTGTAAATTATATTTTTCCATACTCATCTTTATTATTTGTTTATCAAGTATTACATTTTGTTTTTCTAATTTTATAACATTGCTACTGCTAAACTTTATTAATTCTTGATTTTTATTAATATTTTCTTTAATTTTTCCATTAATTTTTTCATTAATATCAATAGATTGATAGGTTATAGACGATTTACATATATTTTCTAGCTTGATGAGTTTTTGGATACCTAATTTACTTGGTTTTACTGTTTGACAAGCATTATTTATTAAAAAGTCTAATTTTTTATCTTTGCAATATTCAATTAAATAATTAACTTGTTTTAAATCTGTAAAATCACATTTTATAATTGTTAATTTATTTTTCCATTTTTTATAATCTTCAGCAAGAGAATAGTTATAAACTGTTGTATTAACTAATCTAGTAGTAGTTATTACTTTACAGCCATATCTTAATAATCTTAAAACTATTCCATGTCCTATTTTTGCTCTACCTCCAGTAACTAATGCAGTTTTATCTTTTAGATCTATATTAATTAATCTTTTTTCATAGTTAAAAATACTACAATCCAAACAAAGACAATTATAATAATCAATCTGGAAGTCATCATCAAAAGGTTTCTTGCAAATATAACAATTTTTATTATTTTTAAGTTTTGGTTTCTTTCCAGGTTTAAAGATATAGTGATCCCATTTGTATTTATTTTTAATTTCTGTGTTTTTTAAAAATATAGGACAATATTTTTTACCCAAACTTTGATATCCTTTTAAAGTAACCAAACATCTGTCACTATCCCATATTATATCTTGATTATTTAAAATAAGTTCTTTCATTGTTGTGGTTTTTAAATGAAAATAAGCAATTAAATTACTCTTAATTAAGTAAATCCCATTTTTCTCTTTATAAAAATCACCTGTATTTGTTATTAGTTTTAGTTGTTTTTTAGGATAAAACTTTATGAATATATCATAATGATTGTCTATATTTTTAAAAATACAGTTATTTGCTAAAAGACATATAGTTTGCTGGTCTAAAATAAAATTATCTAAAAAAGTATCTGATGTAAATTGATTATCCAAATTAAGTTTATTTAGAATCTTATTTAATCTCTTTTTAATAAGATCAATACTAAAATTCCAATTTATATTAATACAATTAGTCATATTAATCAATTCCTCTTCAAAATTATAATTCCATTTTATTCGTAATCTCTTTCTATTTCTTTTTATTAAAATATTTAATATCTCTTCTGACCAATAGTTATTAAAAATTGGGATTTCATTATAAAGTTGTATTAATTCTGATGCAGGAATTAGATTTAAGAAAACTTTTACACAATTAAAATTGTGTTTAATAAATTGGTTATTTATTCTAGGTGATCTCTTTTTACAATCCATTAAATATTTTGCTACTCTATATATGCAAGAATTATCATTTGATATTTTAATATCATACTCGAAAAATTGTTGTGTATTTATTGGACTAAACGTTTTGAGTATGAATATATTTGAATTAATTAATTATGCATCAAATTTTATTTAAAAAATTGAATAACTGATCTATTGACAAGTCCATTAGTTCGAAATATAAGTTGATTTTATCATTATTGCTAAGTTAATATCTTTATTACAGGCAAATCAATGATGGATTCTCTTCTGGAACAAAATGTGTGTAATTTTCACACTTTCAACGAGGTGAACTCCATTCATCCCAATGACTTCATCAAAGTGCGTGGGCAGAAAATTCTGAATGGTGTTGGACCCGCTCTTCAAAGAGTTTTCCGCCCTTATCAACTTGATGATATTGGTGCATTTGAGGCTTGGCTTTTGTGGAATTGTTCACACAATGGTCGTAAGTTTGCTTTTGAGATTGCTTTTGCAATTTTTGAACAAGCAGAGAAACTTCCAATGCCTCTTGATGATTACAAAAAGTGGATCAACAAGAGAATTGACACAGTGGTGGAAGAGGAACTTGCGCTTTTTTCATCTTTGTCATCAGACTCAATTCCTTCACTTCATTGCAAGAGCCAACCAACACCATTCTACATCAAGATTAATGGTGTGATGTATCAAATTCATGCTCCTGGTGGTTGCATCAATTCCATTTCAATTCATCATTTGCCTGAACAACAGTCAAAACCACCTGTTCAACAATCCAACCATTTCGACACTTTGGATGGTTGTCCTGTCGCTAAAAGGGCAAAAGAGATTACAGAGGAATTTATTGATGTTGCAGACTGTTTTTCAAATGAAGAACTCAAAGACATGATTCGGAAGTATCCAGATCTGTAGTTTATGTTTGTTTAGTTCAAAAAATCATAAAAATGAAATAAATATTATTTTTTTTTATTTTCTTTATTTTAAATACCACACAAAATTTCGATTATTTAATAATAAAAAAATTTAAAATCTCATAAAAAAATTTATAGAGGCACAATATAATCATAATTACAGTTGCATAATGGACAAGTATTTTTTTTGAACATGTTCACACATTTTGGACATAAAACACAGTGACCACATGGAACACATATGATAGTTGACTTATTATCATAGCATGCAATACATTCCATTACACTAAAAATTTTTAAAAATTGCAAATTTACATAGTCATCTAAAATATTAGATTTAGATTCAGTTTTGCTGACTATATTGCGTGTACCTGTAAAGAAAGGTTTAATACCAAGATCATCAAGATGGTCAATAACTTGTTGAGGAGTAAGTTTTTTATCGTGATATTCATAGCAACAAAAAGATGGACACCTATCTATATTTTGATTTTTTATTTTTTGTGGTGTTAGATTCATAGTGTCAACAGCTAATTGATGATAAAAATGGAAACTTTTAGTGTAAACTTTATTTATTTCCAAATGACGAATCAAATCATTTGAGGAAATAAATTCTTTAAAACATCCATCATAATAACATTTTTTCCAATTAATCATAGGACGGCCAAGTTCAGGATCATTGAGAGGTATACCTGTATGATGTACATCAGAATCACAAGTGCTTGAACAATCATTAATCTTTTTATTTATTAAGATTTTGTTTTTAATTTTTAATAAATCAGAAATATTATTTTTTGTTAGAGTTATGTTAGATTTTTTTTTTGCTACATCATATATATTTTGAATTATATTTTTAATATAATCTTCATCATTTGTAATTCCATCTTTTAGTAGTAATCTATAGACATCATTAAAGCTCATATCTTTTGAGACACAATTTTCGATAATTTTACGCACTATAAATTGTGGATTAATTGTGTATGACTTAGATATTTTAATTGCTTTTGTATGAGAAATAAAATCACCTGGGAAATATAACCATATAAGAAATCTATCTATAGAAGAATAGTTATTAATAACTTTTTCAGGATCAAGAAGTTTCATTTAAAGTGAATGATAATAATGTATAGATTTCAAAATTTATAAAATTATATAGGACTATAATATATATAATGATCGACGGTAGATATTTACGTCAATTAGCACTTTTGCTCTTAATTGTTTCACTTGCAGCAACCCTTTATGTGCTCGCTAAAAATGGATTAAACTCAGTTCCTGCAATGAGTCCTCAACTCATTCTTCTCACTATAGCTACTGCTCTCACAGCAAATTGTTGCTCAGACACTAGACTTTTATAAATTATCAAAAAAAAAATAATATAGAAAAATAGTACAGAATAATAGCAAAATTCACAAAAATATTTTTTCATTCATAGAAATCTTTAACATTTCTTAGATTGATTTATTTTTTTTTATAATAAATAATTAAGGACATTATTCACATATTGTTACGATAAATAGAGTCAATCTTAAGAATATCTTCAGTATGTTTCATGAGTCGTAAATGACCTTTATGAAATTCGTTATATGTCATACCTAAATTATTACGTACATTTCGCTCCATTAACATAAAAAATTTATCTTTTGTATCTTTTGAGACATCAACACCATATTGATTATAATTGATATGTAAAAGAGTATTATTTTTTTCAAAAGAATCTAGAATTTTATTTAAACCTTCATTTGAGATATTATTTTGTGAAATGTCCATGATTTTAACAGTGTTATTATTTTCTATAAATTTCTTAATTGCATCAACACCATCATCACCTATAAAGTTAGGCAGTTCACCCATATCACCTGTTGATTTATATGCACCGAGATCAAGTAACATGAGATTTTTACATGATTGCAACTTATTAAGCAGGTAAGTAGCACCATTTGCTTTAATACGTGCAGAACCAATAATAAGACGTTCAAGATGGGGATAGTTTTCAAACCCATCCGCAAGAATTATGGCCCCTTCATCATAAATTCGATTCATATCCAACCAAATTGAGGTTAAACCTATTTTATTATTCTTCTTTAGAAAGTTAAAATAGTCTGCAATATATTTAGTTCCTTGTGTTGTAATGTTATTGGCATCAATATATAGACGACGTAATGTATTGTTCTTTTTAAGAGACTCGAATAAAAACTTAATGCCATCATCTCCTGCATTAACATTATGTATATCAATACACTCAATATTATTATTGACTTCAAGCATTTCACCCAAATACTTGACACCTTCATATCCAAGAGGATTACGTTTAAGCCACAGTGTTTTTGTATCTGAATCTTTTTTAAGTGCCTCTGCAATAATTTTGATGCCTTCAGAATTAATTCGATTTCCCGCAATATACCAAGTTTCTATTTTAGATTTGTGATCACTTGTTATAAAATCACCAATGGATTTGGCACCTATACAATCGATAATATTATTCCCCAGTAGAAAATGTTTAATATGAGGATTTTGTTTTATAGACTCCATAAGTTTTTGAATGTGTAAATGTCCAACAACTTGTTTGCATAAATCGATACGACCATCACTATAATAAGCACCACGAACAAATTGTACATAATCTTTACCAATAACAGGTGTATTTTGTTTCAATCGATTAAAAAAGTCATTAAGTTCCTTTTCAGGGGCAATATCAACAGGCATTGCGTCAGGATTAATAATAGCATCTTTTGCAGGTTGTTTGTCATAGAACTCATAATTATTTCGCATATCTTTAGCAGTTTTAAGTTTAATAACATTTTGTTTCTTTGATTCCTCTTGTTCAAGATAAACTTTCTTGAGAGTCGATAAAAGTCGCTGATAGATAATATAAGAATGAGTTTTAATTATATCAAAATCTTTATTTAAAAATATTTGTGCAACATAATCAGGGTAAACAATGTAAGCTATAAGATGAGCTAAATCATATTGTTTATCTAAACTACTTTTCATACGAGGAGCATAAACAGCACAATCCGAAATTTCATTGTTAGTTGCAAGATTTTTTTCATCTTTGATAAGTTGCTGTGCAATGGCTCCAGCAATAAAATATTTATTTTCAGTATTAACAGAATCAAGAATATATTTCCATGACATAATGAGATAAATATAATAAAAATCACATAATTTTCAATTTTAAGCATAAAATTTGATATTTAGATTGAATAAAATAAAATATATATATGTTGACTTTAAAACTAAAACCATTATCAAAAGAAGTAGCTGATCTTTATAATAACCACAAACAGTTTCACGAAGGAGATGCAGGTTTAGATCTATTTTTTACAAAAGATCAGATTACTAAATCCGGAACAACTGAACTTATCGACCTTGGTTTTAAATCTGAGATGGTTGATGAATTTGGTAACAATGTGACTTATCTTTTAAAACCGAGATCTTCTATATTTAAGACTCCTCTTAGACAATCAAATACAGAAGGTGTGATAGATGCAGGATATAGAGGTGAATTAAAAGTACCTGTTGATCACATATTAACAAGTAGTAATTTTGTTAAAGGTTGTTTTACTGAAACTTATTATGATATAAAACAAGGACAAAGACTATTTCAATTATGTTCACCAAATATGAAACCTTTAAAATTAGTTGTTTTAAAGGAAAATGAAGAATTATCTGAAACTGAAAGAGGAGAAGGAGGATTTGGTTCGACCGGGAAATAGTTTAATATTTATTTAATATTAATGCATTAAAAATTGATAAAAACTTAAAGATTAATATATTAAACAATGACTGATACAGATATATTTTTGCCAATAAATCAACCAACCGTAGAAACGAAAATGAAAGATTCTGAATCAGAACCTTTAATAGGAGAAATTGATATAGATTCAGTCACTAGTATAGAATTAGAAACAAATCGTCAAACAAGATTACGATGGATATTAACATGTATGTATGTTATTTCTTACGCATCTTTTTTGGTGCTAACCAACCGAGCATTGCGATACGATAAAGAACATCACAAAAATCATACTCAATACTCTTACCTTTTTATAGCTTCTCTTTTTGGTTTTATAGGAGGATTCTTTATTTTCATGATTTCAGATCACAAAAAAATAACTAAAAAGGATTTAATTTACAATTTAGTATGTGGATTTTTTAATTCTTGTTTTTTGACACTTCTTTTTTATTCTTCTGATAGTGAGCAAACTACTTTAACTCAACAAAGTATCTTAATTGGATCTAGTTTTATGGGTTATGCAAGTTTCACTTATTTGTGGAGATATAAAAGCATGAGAGCGGTTGAGATAATACTTGCACTACTTATTTTTAGTGCAGGTATTGGATCTACAATTTATTTCCTTTTTAAGAATAATTCTCCGAAGATTTTTCAATACCTCTATCTTTTAGCACATATTTGTCATGGTGTTTATTCTGGTCTATTAGAACATATGTGGATCAAAAATAAAAACAAAGATAATGTTAGTTTGTTATTAACATCTATGTTCACGTTTATATTTGTGTTAACTTTTTCAGGTTTTCACTCACTATCATATACTCCTGTGTCTTATATAAAAGTATGGGAGTCTTTTGAAGATATGAATGCGAATGGTTATGTAGCTTGTATTCTTCTTTATAAATTTTCTTTTTTATTACATTATGCAATGCATACTATTTTTAAAGGTTATAATATTTTTATAACTCTTTTAGTACCAATAAGTGTTTTTGTCGTATCTTTACTTTTAGAAAAAGGAGAAATAGAAGAAATAATAGTCATGTCTGTACTATTTATTTTGACTCTTGTTTTTAGTGTATTTAAAATAAGAGAGATTATTAAGCGTCATAAGATAGAATAATATTTTTAACCTAATTTATTCCATTAAATAAACTATATTATTTGTCTATTTTGATATACATGTAAGACAATTATTTTTATTATCAATCCATTTTTTATATAAAAATATTAAAACAGTTATTATAAGTTAAACATTTAATAAAATTATTTTTAATAGATTGAAATAAAACACAAAATTCAATGTCTTTCTTATCTGCTTTAATTGTGGTCCATTTTTGGATTATTTCAATACCAATATCATTTATATTATGTTCAAGATTACTAAAATCCCAATTACTTATATCTCCATTAAATTGAGATTCTGCAAATATACATTTCATATTTGTAACTTTAGAAGTATCCCATTTACTAATATCTCCATTAAACTTGCTACCACAAAACATAAAATGCATATTTGTAACATTGGATGTATCCCATTTACTTATATTTCCATTAAATTTACTCCAAGAAAACATATTATTCATATCAATAACATTAGATGTATCCCATTTGCTTATATCTCCATTAAATAGAGAATTAGAAAACATACCACTCATATTAGTTACATTAGAAGTATCCCATTTACTTATATCATCATATTTATCTAATGCATCTTCTTTATTGTTACACCATAAATCAATAGCTTCTTTTAATTCATCTCTACTTTTTGGTTGAAATATCATACTAATATTTTAATAATCATAATAATAATCAAAATTTATTCCATTAAATAAACTTTATTATTTGTCCATTTTAATGTACACATAGGACAACTATTTTTATTATCAATCCAATTTTTTTTAATAGAAATATCAAAACATTTATTACAAGTTGAACATTTAATAAATTCATTTTTAATAGGTTGAAATAAAACACAACATTCAATGTCTTTTTTATCTACTTTTACTATGATCCATTTTTTGACTATTTTAATGCCAATATTATTTATACCATGTTCAAGATTACTGAAATTCCAATTACTAA
>Ga0207920_1000077_pt1 | contig 14097 bp, 14 predicted proteins | sample DeeseametaMP0204_FD_184218 | JGI IMG/M metagenome (GOLD analysis project Ga0207920, IMG submission 184218) | Marine microbial communities from the Deep Atlantic Ocean - MP0204 (SPAdes) | ecosystem: Environmental > Aquatic > Marine > Oceanic | place: South of Cape Verde, Atlantic Ocean... | reverse complement strand
CATTACACTCGTATTTTACATTTAGTTTCAATTCTCTAGCCTTTTCAAGTGCAACTTTATGCATTCTAGACGTCACTTTGTCATTAAATTCCGAAACTACTATTGCAATATTCAAAATTAACGCACCTTTGAAAATTCATAGAGTTCTTTGCCATCAATAAAAGGAATGGCGTTCTCTTTTGCATACTTTTTTGCTTTTTCAACAGACAATGCAGCATAAGTTTCTGCATCCATCATTTCACATATAGCAGAGACTGGGTGTAACTTTGCCAGCTTTGTTAGATAAATTGACATCTCCGTATGACCCTTTCTGGAAGAAAGAAGACCATCTGAAGCAAGCAGTAATGGAACATGACCCGGTGTCTTAAATGAAGAAACAAACTGTTTTTTTGGGTTGTCTGAATTGTATAGGTTTGCCATTTCTTTTATGGTTAAAGCTCTATCACTGTCAGTAATTCCAGTGTATGTACGTTTGTGGTTCACAGATATTGAAAAAGTTGGATGATCTCCATATGGTGCCATTCCCATTACCATATTTTTGGAATCTGAATCAAGATCATTAGAATTTGCAAGTATGTTATGCATGTATTCTAGATCTAATTTTTTTGCCAAATCATTTGAAATTGCAAGACAAAGCAAGCCACCTGCATGTTGTCTCATTCTTGCCACGTGTTCCGGTGTGCAAAATTCAGCTGCAACCATCATGTCAACTTCGCTTTCTCGCCCATCTGAATCGTAAACCATAACAAATTCACCTTGTTTTAGAGAAGCGATTGCCGTATCGAATGTCATTACTAAAAATTGATTTTGAAGATATTATAAAACTTACTAAAAATGTGGTAATTACCAATTTTGTGGTAATAGATTAGCCTTATTTTTTAATGTATTTCCCAAGAATGTCGGTTTCAATGTTGAGTTTGTCTCCAACCTTTTTTGATTTAAAGTTCGTAACTTTGATTGTATGAGGGATGAGACAAACAGATGCAACATCTTTTTTTGCATCAACTACTGTCAAACTAATTCCATCAAGTGTAATTGAACCTTTTTTGACAATATACTTTGTTAGTTTTTTTGGAATCTTAAACCAAAACTTTACTTCCTTTGGTTTTTTTTCAATCTTTGTTATTGTTGCTACTCCATCTATGTGTCCTAAAACAAAGTGACCTTCTAACCTGTCGCCAACTTTTAAGCTACGTTCAATGTTAACAATGCTTCCTGCCTTTACATTTCCTAAATCAGTTTTTTTTGTTGTTTCATCAATCATTTCAAAGATACATTTGTTCCTTGAAATTTTTGTGGCGCTGAGGCAAACTCCGTTTATAGCAACGCTTTGACCAATCTTCAAACCTCTTGCATACTTACCAAGATCAACAGTCATTTGTATGGCACTTCTGCTCTTTGGTTTTGGATTAAGTTTTGTAACTTTTCCAGTCCCAACAATTATGCCGGTAAACATTATTTTATTGATTTGATGAGATCATTATAAATCAAATTTCCAAAAGTGCCTTTGCGCGCTTATAGTGAACTTCATCTATCATCTTTCCATCAACAACTGTTGCGCCTTTTCCTTTTTTTGTTGATTTTTCATAGACACTACAAACTTTTTTGGCCCATACAATTTCAGGCCTACTAGGATGAAAAATTTTATGAACAGTTTTGATTTGATCTGGGTGAATCACACTCTTCCCAGCATAGCCTAAACTTCTACCAACCTGGCAATCTTTAGTAAAGCCGCTCTTATCTTTCAGATCTTGCCATATTCCATCTATTGCAGCAACTCCCGCTGCAGTCGCTGCCACTGGAACCTTGTATCGAGAATATTTTGCACCGGGTGGGTTTCCCTTAGTGTATTCTATTCCCATATCATTCAATAAATCAAATATGCCAAATACCAAAGCGTCAATACGTTTGCTTGATGAGGCTATCTCATAACAATTCACAACTCCAAGTGCAGATTCTATTGAAGGCATCAAATGAATTCCCTTGATCTTTCTTTTTTTCTCTAGAGATGAGATTATTTTTTCAATTTTCTTGAGTTCCTTTGCTGAATTTACCTTTGGAATTACAATTCCATCTATTCCCTTCTGTACAATCTCCTTAAGATCTGCTTCAACCATGCCTGATTCTGGTGAGTTTGTTCTAACAAAAACATCTGGAGAATACTTTTTTCTTTGTTTCAGTGTGTTTTTTATCAAGACTCTTGCTTTTTTCTTCTCTTTGTCTGGTACAGAATCTTCAAGATCAAAACAAACAATGTCAGCAGGAAGTGACTTCGCCTTTTCTAAAAATCTTGGATTATTACCAGGAACAAAAACTAAACTACGAAATAGGTTTGACATTAAGTGATTAAGCGCCTTCTGGCTTGATTAAGATTTTGCCAAAGAACTTTCCTTGGAGCATTTTTGTATGTGCCTCTGCTGCTTGCTCGAAAGAATAAATTGAATCAATTGCTGCTTTGATTTTTCCCTGACCCATCCAGTACAATCCTTGTTCCATCTCTGCTTTTGTTCCTTGAGTTGAGCCTAAGACATTGATTCCTTTAAAGAATATGTGTCTTAGATCAATTTGTGCGTCATAACCAGTAGTGGCTCCACATGAAACTAGAGTTCCACCATATTTGAGAAGTGTAAGTTGTTTGTTGAAATGAGTTTGGCCAATGTGGTCAAATGTCAAATCAATACCAGGTTGGACACCAGTTGATTTTGCAATTTCTTTCGTAATTGCTCTTACTTCTTTGTGCCAATCATCCTTTCTGTGATCAACTGCATAATCTGCACCCAATTCTTTACATTTTTCTAGTTTATCTGGACTAGCTGTTGCAATAACTTTACAATTATACAATTTAGCAATTTGAATTCCAAAGCTTCCGACTCCAGAACCACCACCCATGATAAGAACAGTTTGTCCGGGAGTAATCTTTGCTCGTCCAACAAGCATATGCCAAGATGTAAGAATTGTCATTGATGCAGCTGCTGCTTCATCATAAGAAACTCCCTCAGGAATTTTTGAAACATTAACTTCCGGTAGATGTGTAATTTCTGAAAAAGCACCCCAGTTAGGACCAGTTTGGAATCCCCAAACTAGTCTTTTTGCACAATCAAATTCTCTACCAGAGGTACACATTCCACAAACTCTACATGCTAAGTTTGAATGTGAAACAACTCTGTCGCCTACTTTGAAACCTTTTACATCCTCACCTACTGCAATAACATCTCCTGCAACATCGGATCCTGAAACATGTGGTAGAGGGACCGGAATTGGAACGCCTCTCATTCCCCAGATATCATTATAGTTAAGAGCAGATGCTTTATTTGTAAAAATTACCTCATCTTGTTTTGGTTTTGGTTCATCAATATCCTCAACTTTTAGAATTTTAGCATAATCGTCATCAGGTGCATATTCACGGTATACAACAGCCTTCATGAATATTCTCGCCTTCTTACCCTTAATTATATTTTCTTGAGATCAGACTCTATTGAACTTGAAATCTCGTTTTGGTTGTTGGGCTGATAATAATATCTGTTTTAGCTGATCGTCTGATATCTGCCCAGAAATTTTTCCTTGCACGTTTAGGTTAAGAATATAATTTTCTACCAAGTCAGCCAGGTCTGGTTTTACCATTCTTACATTGTTTAAACGAAGTCTGGCATCTGATGATAATACTTGCTTTAACATCATTTCTTTTTGTGCTTTTAACTGACTGTCTTTTTCCTGAGAAGTATTATTCTCATCATCCTGATTTGGATAGCTCATGATATCACTATCTGTAAATGCTCAAACGTGGTTCTTCTGTGATCATTTCTTTTAGTATTTCAGTGGCTAATACATCTAATTTTTTCGTACCTTGTTTTGTTAACATTCGACCCTTTTTCTCAATTTTTGTAACCAAACCAAGTTTTTCTAACCCATGAATTGCATTTCTTATAATTGCGCCACTGGCATCTTTGTGGTGAGCAGCACCATAACCAACTGGTCTGCCACCACCATACACGGAACGTAATTCGTTAACTGAGATTGGACCGTGAAGGTAAATTTTTCTCAAGATTGAGGCACACCTTACATGCCACCATCCTGAATTTTGTGGAGGTTTGTCTGCGTGTGTACCAGTCTTTACAAATGGCGCCCAGTCTGGAGCAGGAATGTCTTCATTTTTTAAAATTTCAGAGAGTCTGTTGATTAAGATATCAGCTGGTACATCATAGACTTTAGCCATTGATGTCAAACTTGTAAATCGTCTTATAAATCATTGAGCTATCACTTTGCGATATGTATGTTCACAAAAGTTGCATGTTATTCGAATTGCCTTGAGAGGAGTTCGCCCAAGTCTTATTCTTGAATTAATTCCTGGTGCAATAAAATTTTTACATTGTTTACAAAAATTTATTCTTAATTCATAAGGCATCTTTATTCTATGATGAGTGCTTATTCTTCTCGCTAAGCTGGCCTGCTTTTGAGCTAAATCAGGATTTAACCTTGCGTTTGATATTGCATTGTTAATCAATATATGCATCCTTTCAAGTGCAATTTTTCTTTTTGCATGCTTCATAATTTTACATGGGTTACGCCCCTAAAAAATTGGATCGAATTGAATTAAAAAGATGCGGTCAGCGGGATTCGAACCCGCGTCACAGGGTTGGAAACCCCGAATACTAACCAGGCTATACTATGACCGCATAGGTTGCAAATTTTTTTGCTTACATAAAAATTGTTTTTTACGTTTTATCCTGACGTACAGCCACTATACCCACAGTCTATGCAGAGGCTACATCCTTCAGCAAAAATAAGCTTGTTTTTGCATGTGGGGCACAAAGTTTCTTCCTTTTCTACTTCCACAGTAGTTTGTGTTATCTTATGCGAATCTTCCAGCTTGATAGCTGCTAGTGCATTATTAATTTGAGATTTGACGTACTCGTTTTTAATATGACTTGAGATATAACTTACAACATAATCACTTGGTTTTACCTCAAATCTCTTTACTGAGTTTTCACCTGTCATGTGCAAGACTTGTTTGTGTCTCGAACCATCTCTATAAACTGTTATTCCTTTTAATCCCATCTCATGTGCCAAAAGATACGAAGCCTTAACATCCTCAACAGATACATCGTTGGGCATGTTAATTGTCTTGGCAATTGCATTTGAAATCCAATCCTGCCATACAGCTTGTGCCAAAAGATGATCAGACCAGTGTATGTCCATTGCAGTGACAAATATGTTTTGAATCCAATCCGGAATTTCAGGTATTCCTTTAGCAGAACCATAGTTATCTGCTACCTTTGCAAGTAGTTCGTCACTATACAGATTGTTTTCTTTTAAGACCTGTTCAAATATTTTGTTGGTGTAAAAGAATCTGCCTACTGTAACTCTCTTTTCAAAAACTAGTGCAAAGTTTGGTTCCATTCCATTAGAACAGTCAGCTAGCATAGATAGTGTACCAGTAGGGGCTACTGTAGTAGTCAGTACATTCCTAATTCCATACTTTTGGATCTTTTCAATAAGAGCATCCCAATCATAATATTGTTCTTCCTTTGGTTTTTCATAATATCCTGAAACTGGAATCTTCCCCTCTGGATATTCTGTTTTAGAACATAATGGGAACTCGCCCCTGCTCTTTGCAAGTGCAACACTTTCTTCCATAGAATAATACGTTAATGCCTCAGCCAGTTTTAATTGGAAATCATAGCCTTCCTTTGAGTTGTATGGAATTCGCAGTTTGTATAATAGATCCGCTACTCCCATGACACCTAGTCCTATCCTGCGAGACTCCTTTGATGCAACATCTATTTCTGGCACAGGATATAGATTTACATCTATAATGTTGTCCAAGTATCTTGTGGTTTTTATAATAATTTCTTCATATCTTTGCCAGTCAAACTCATACTGACCATCGGCCATCCTTTTTACAAGATTTGCCAAATTGATTGAACCTAAGTTACAAGATTCGTATGGGTAAAGGCTTTGCTCACCACATGGATTAGTTGCGCGGAGTGGACCGCCACGTGCTTTGGCAAACACATTGTATTTGTTAATGTTATCAAAGAAGATTAATCCCGGTTCTGCACTCTTCCAAGCTGATTGAGCTATCAAATCAATCAAGTGATGTGCATTTATTTCCCCAGCTGATGAGTTATCTTTTGGAGAACGTAGTGTATATTTTCCATCCCCAGAATTTACAAGTACGTCCCAAAAGTCCTTCCAGACACCAACACTAACATTGAAGTTTTCTAAGACTCCAGGCTCCGTCTTGTTTGTAATGAATTTCTCTATATCTGGATGCCAAACTTCCATAATTCCCATATTTGCGCCACGTCTTTTGCCACCCTGTTTCACTACTTCAGTCACAGTATTGATTATATTCATAAAAGATACTGGCCCTGATGCTACTCCAGAAGTAGAGGCTACAATCTCTCCCTCATCACGCAGATCAGAATAGTTGATTCCTACACCTCCACCAGACTTGAAAATCAAGGCAGCGTCAGAGGTTGTTTTCATTATTGATTGCATATCATCAGGCATCCCTAAAACAAAGCAGGCAGAAAGTTGACCCAAACGCCCACCTGCATTCATCATGGTGGGTGAATTTGGCAAAAAGTCTTGAGATATCATTAATTCATAGTATTCTGAGATCCTGTCGGCATATGCATCAAATTTTTTGGAAGCAAGCATGGTTAAGAGTTCCTTGAATGACACTTTCATCATTCCTTGCTTTGCCAGCTCAACATAGCAGTTTATGAGACATCTAAAGTGCCATTTGTTGAGATAATAGCTGCCTATCTTGAATTTGTAGGAAAAACCATCCAGTTTTTTGAGATATTCTGCTGCTTCCTCTATATTTTGTGACATACCACCATCTTTGGTGAAAAGATAATTGTCTCTTATTAGGTCAGAAATGCTAACTAGGACGGCAACCCTTTCAAATAATTCGGATGGCTTTTCAATGATTTCGTTCTTGTTATCACGGAAAAGATAACGGGAAGCCAGAACCCTTAAACAATTAATATCAAAAGATTTTCCTACCGAATCTAGCCTTTTAGTATTTAAGACCTTCATCTTTTCTTCTCTAATCTTTCTGCGTTCATGACGATAGAGGATATAGCTCTTGGCAATATCGCTATGACCTTCATCGATTAGAGTTGATTCGACTAAATCCTGAATGGATTCAACGCCTGGTGGATTATTTACTGAAAATCCATGCTCAGTTAATTTTATTAAAACGGCATCGGAGAGTTTGATCGCAAGTTCCTTATCCGGTTTGTTTGATGCTGAAAAAGCTCTGTATATAGCATTTAATATTTTGTCTCTGTTAAAGTCTGAAACTGATCCATCTCTCTTCCTAACTTGAGAAATAGAATGCTCTATCTGCGATTTACTGTCTACCAATATGTCTCCCCATCAAATTGGAGGGCTGTTGAGAATATAACTTCTCTGCAAAAGAGTTTTTGATCTAAGATCTAATTTAGCTCAATTTTTCTAACCATATTTCAAAAACTTGACAATTACTGGAATCGGTTTGTTTGATAAGAAAACCAGATAATCTATATAATATATGTAGACTTGCAGGCAGGACATTTGTCTCCAAGTTTTTCATCTTTGAATCCACAGTTTCCACAGATTGATGCTTGCATAACAGGCTTGAATGAGCTGGTGATATTAGCTCCTTTCTCAATGACCTTTTTGATGTCACCCGCATTAGTGCCTTTTGGCATCGTAATCTGTATCAACAAACCGCCATTGAGAATTTTACCAATCTTGTTACATTCTGTGATCTCTGCACTTTTTCCAGTGAGACTTGATAGCTTATCAATGTCAAATACAATTCCCTGTGAATAAGTTTCAGTGTCAGTGATTTGTTGGACAGAACCTTTTCCGTACTTTCCACCATCTAGCGCAATAAATCTTTCAGATCCATCGCTCTCAGTCATACATACGATAACATTAATTCCAAGATCCTTATCTTTCTTTGATGCAATATCTACAGCGGTTTCAATTACCTTGTGTAGGATCTGTTGTCCCTTTTTGTCATCTTTGAATCCCAATATACCATAAACTGCATTCTGTAAACCTACCAGGTTGATCACCAAAGAGACTGTGCTACGCTGCATGTACTGTGTGTTAGCAGCAAGGATTGGATTAACCCCCAGCCTGATAAGATTAGAGATACTTTTCTTGCGTAAAGCCATAGAATCTAAAGCAGGTTTCATTAACAATGCAAGTCTTGCTCGAAAATAAGTTTCGTCTTTGTTTGATTCAAATGCCAGACGGGGCAGATTGATAGACAATGAACCCAAATGTAATACAGTAGAAGTTGAATTTTTTGGACAGGTGATCCCTTTCTGGGAGGTTTTATGTTTCGCAAACATTACTTTGCCTCCAAGAGTAATAATTTTAGATAATATCTCTGACACATCTGTTATCCTTCCCTTCTCATAATCAATAACAAGTCCTATCCTTGGAATTGGTGTAAGCTTTGCATATGTTTTGTAGGCAGAAAGCACAGTTTTTACAATTTTTTGTTCTGTTCCCAGTGGGATCCTAAATGAGACCACTGTTGACATATTGTTATAGCCTACAACTATAGAAGATGTTGTAAAGGAATCAACAAGTTTACGTTCAAGTTCAGATAAATCTTTTGAATATCTTGAGAGTAATGGTATCAGATCATCCACCACTACTTCCTGAGAAGCTTCCTTTGAGATGAGCGCTATTATCATAGATAATGCAGAAGATAGATCATTCAGTGTCTTAACTGATGGAATTCTACAAACGCTAAGGGATTTCCCTTTGAGATCTATGCCGTCTTCGATCAACGCCTTTACATTTATGAATATAGTATCTGGCAAAATTGACCATAATCCAAGATTAGTAATATGAAGGTCACCTGAGAGATGCGCGTCTGCTATATCTTTTGGAAGAGTGCTTGTGAGAAGATGCTCAGCAAATACAATTTGGCCCGTCTTGAATAACAATCCCTCTACACCGTTATCTACATTTTCTGCGTTTGATATCATCTCTTGAACTTCAAATATAGGGAGTCCAACTCTGGCTAGTTTGTGCCTATATTCTTCGTAGCCATGTTCTAAGAGTACTGAATTAACCAGTTCACGGATGAGCGAACCTGTTAGATATGTAGTCTGATATTTATAAATACGATTTTCAACCTCTTCAGTTATTTTTTGTGCCAGTTCTAGTGGTAAGCCTGCCTCACGAACCAGTGACTGGATTATTTTCTGAGTATTAAACTCCTCAATTGAGTCATGTGATGTTCTTACATACATCTTGCCGCTTTCTATAATTGATCTTTCTTCAATCTGCCTTGCAAGGCTTAAGACAAGTTTACCCAGATTTGTAATTGTATATCTTCGTTCTGACTTGTTTAGCGCTACAAGTGATTGTCTTAGCAATTTTCTTAAATGATATGCAAATTTGCCACTTTCTTTCTTTGATTTGAATCCCGCAAGAGATTTTAGTTCAGAATAAGTAAGTGGTCCTTTTGAGTTCAAGATTCTTAATATATCAATTCTATTTGGGCTTGCCATAACAGAAAAGATCATTCTTACCCGTTTGGAAGTGGATTGAAGGAGTTGGCTGCCTGGTGGCTCCTCGTCTAAACTAAGTTCATCAGCATCATCAACTTCAAGATCATCAAGATCACCCATATTATCTATGTCTACACCAGATTCAAGAGGGATCTCTTCATCTGGGTCTAATTTTTTGCTACTCCCCAATGTAACTATTAAAAAAATTGAAGTAAATAAGGTTTGTAACCTGATCAAATTTTAATTTTAATGTCAAAAAATAAAACTTGTGTTTAAAAGAAAAAAATTTGGTTACTTTTTTTCTACATCCAACAAAAACTCAGTTACTGAAAGTACTTGCCCACAAGATGGACATTTATTATTATAGTGTTTCATAACGTCTTTTACAGATTTGAGCATCTGCATTGTAGAAATTTTTTCACCACACTTTCCACAGGTTATATCAACAGACATTGATAAGCATCTAACGCCAAATCGTATTAAATTTTAAAAAATTTTTTTTCATAATATGCTAAAAATGATTTACAGCTTCTTCAAAACTATGCCACGATCATCAAAACCAACCACTTTTACCGCCGCACCAATCGGAAGATCTCCGGATTTTTGTATATTTGGTAAAAATCCCGATATTCTCAAATCAGAGTTATCAAGATTTATGATTACCCAAGCATATGGTGTATATTTTTCAAAGCCTGTAGGAGGAACCGTCATAATTGTATACGTTCCAACTTTGCCCTGACCATCTAATACAAAATCATCAAACCCTCGTTTCCCACATTTTTTACAAAAATATACAGTAGCTAAAGACAAGTAGCCACAATTAATACACTTGTGAGATAGGATCTTCCCATCTTTGGCATGTTCTATAAAATTTTTTTTTTCAGTCAACTTTACACACTTTGAAAAATATGAACTGCACAACTTGCTCCAGTCGCACCAAAGTTTTGTGTCAATCCAATTTTTGCATTCTTTACTGTTCGTTCGCCCGCTTTCCCGGTTAATTGATCAAAAACCTCTACTATTTGACCTACACCAGTTGCTCCAATTGGATGTCCCTTTGATTTAAGACCGCCAGAAGAATTAATTGAAATCTGACCATTCAGTTTGGTTTGTCCTTCTCTAACCGCTTCTACTCCTTTTCCCTTTTCAAAGAAGCCAAGATCCTCAATGTCAACAATTTCAGCTATGGTAAAGCAATCATGAACCTCTGCAAAATCAATATCCTTTGGAGTAATTCCTGCCATCTTGAACGCAGCCTCAGCTGCTATCTTTGTGCTTGGTATTGTGGTAAGATGTTCTCTACCTTGTAGTGCAGCAGAAGATCCACCCCTTCCTGAGCCCATAACTTCAATATAGTTAGCACCATGATCTTTGGCAAACTTCTCATTGCATAATATTACCGAGCTAGCACCATCAGAGAATGGACAGCAATCATAAAGTTTTAGTGGGCTTGCAACCACGGCAGAACTCATTACATCATCAACTGTGATCTTTTTTCTTAGGTGCGCCTTTGGATTTAGCAGTCCGTTATCATGATTCTTAACTGCCACTTGTGCAAAATCTTCTTCCGTTGCCTTAAACTCGTTCATGTAGGCTCTCGCCATTGATGCAAATAGTCCTGGGAAGGAAACACCTGACTGACCCTCATAAAAAAAATCTGAACAATATGAAAAGTAAGTTGTAGTCCACTCTGTACCAGTATGTGTAACCTTTTCAACTCCAGCTACAAGTGCCACATCATAAAATCCTGCAGCAACGTTTGCGTATGCTTCTCTAAATGATACCGAACCGCTACCACATGCTGATTCTATTGAAAGTGAAGGTCTGTCTGAAATGCCAAGGTTGCTCATTACTACAGGTCCTAGATGTACCTGCTTATCTGCGACACCAAAAACATTTGAGATGTAACCAGCTTTGATATCTTTTGATTCTATTCCTGCACTTTCAATTGCATCAACTGATGCTTGAAGAGTAATATCAGTAATGCTGTCTTCTAATTTACCATACTTGGTGCTTCCAGCACCTAAAACACAAACTTTTTCCATAAAAAACGCTGACCAATTCCTTATAAAAATTCTTCATAAGTTTTGATAAGGACAAAGTTTTACATAATAATAGTTTTGCAAAAAAAAAATCAGCTTTCCCAAGTTACACAAAAAAAGTCAAAATCACGTAATGTGATAATACCCACAAAGAAAAAAATACAAGTTTTGAAAAATGAGCTAGCACAATATTTGGATTCAAATGGTTACCTTTCCTATTCTGCAAAAAAGAAAAAGTACATAATTTTAGGTACTAATTCGCCAAAAAGTGGTCTAGTTGAATGTCCACAATGTAAGATTGGACAACTAATGATCATAAGATCACCAATAACAAAAAAGAGATTTATCGGATGCTCCAACTACAATAACGGCTGTAAGGCATCTTCACCACTGTTACAAAAAGCTAGACTGCGTGCAACAAAAACAAAATGCGAGCTTTGCAAGTGGCCTATTGTAATATTCAGATACAATAGAAAACAAAAATGGACTAGACAATGTTCAAACTTTAGATGTAAATCAAGGAAAACTAAAGTCTAAAATTGGAATACAAGTCAGTCCTACGATTTTTTAATAGTGGTAATTTTTTTCGAATGCTTTTAACAACTGAAATAGAGATGTTTACGTAACCTATTCCTTGTCGCTTTTTCATATCAAGAAGTATTCTACCGTAAGGATCAACTGCTAAACTTCTTCCTGTGTAAATATGACCAAGATGGTCAGGTGCAATTACATAACACCCATTTTCCATTGCACGTGATTTGTTTAATGTAAACCAATGTTCCTCCTTCATGGGACCGTTAACCCACGCAGAAGGTACAATTAGTATTTCACTACCAGATGATGCAAGCGCCCTGGATAACTCCGGAAACCTAAGATCATAGCAAATAATCATTCCTAATTTACCTACTGAAGTTTTTGTGGGTAAAGGAATAGTTTTTCCAGCCAACATTTTTGCTGATTCCTTGAATCCAAGTGCATCATAAAGATGGATCTTTCTATACTTTCCAATAATTTTTCCACTTTTATTTACTACGAACGAGGTATCATACACTCTATCTTTTTTCTTACTTTTTTCTAGCATGGTTCCAACTACAATTATAGAATTTTGCCTTGCACATTCTGATATAGCCGATACAAATTTACCATTGATTGTCTCAGCTTGTTGTGCAACTTGTTTAGCAGATTGTGATGCAGGCGTAAAAAACATCATGTATTCGGGAAATGCACAAAGATCTGCATGATTCCTTGCAGCCTGTTTGATATATCGTAAAATCCTTGGAAGGTTTTTTGTTTTATCAGTTGAAGCTTTGAATTGCACTATTGCAATTTTAGACATAGGCGTCATAACATTGATCAAAATAAAAAGATAGTTAGAGTTGGCTTCCTGCTAAAAACCAATTCTCTTTTGGATTCTCTTTAAAGACCACAATTACTTGATCTTCCTTGGTCTTTAAAATCTCAGCAGCAGACTTTGTTACTACCTTTGCAAAATCATCTTTTTGTTGTTGAGTTCTGCCAGGATACATTGACACTGTAATCAGCGGCATGAACGTTTTTTTGCAATGTATAATTTAGTGGTTGTTATCTGTAGTCTCCTCTATAGCCATAGCGCGTCCCATAGGTAAACTGAGAACCATGAGATTTTTTGTATATGTATCCAACCGCAAGTCCCAGTATGAAGCCACCGATGTGGGCAAGATATGCAACCCCGCCTCCTGCAACACCAAATCCCCCTATGAAAAATGGTAGCAGGTTTTGAAAAATTAGCCAGAATGGAAGAAAGTACATGGCTTTGATGTGAATCATTCTAATGAAAAATCCAAATATCAAAACTGTCTTAATTTTTGCGTGTGGAAATATTACAAGATAAGCTCCTAGCACACCAGATATTGCGCCTGATGCACCAACTGCAGGAATACCAGTTGATGTATCACCCATGATGTGAATCAAGCCGGCACCTACTCCCCATAACAGATAGATGCCTAGATATTTTACTCGTCCAAACTTTGCTTCAAGATTGTCACCAAAGATCCAAAGAAACAACATGTTTCCACCAAGATGCAACAAACCTCCGTGCATGAAAGTAGAGGTCAGTAACGTAAGCTCTGAAATCGCAGGACAGCTGATGATGTCAACTCCTGTGTTAATTCCGCTTATTTGTCCAGTAACACAGCCAGGTACTGCACCCCAGTTTAAGAATAGATTCATTGCTTGACGATTACTAAAATCAAAAAATTGTCCAGTTACTGCTACCTCAAAAAAGAAAACAATCACGTTAATGGCAATTAATGCGTATGTAAGTATTGGTTTGAATCCTGGTGGATGAGGATTTTCATCACCTATTGGTAACATATCTTGATTATTTCACGCAGTAATATGAATAATAATATTTCATGATTTACGAAATCTTCATGATTCCGTTTGAGATGAGCCATTGAAGTCCTGACACAAACGAGTTGTCGTCTATCTGACCGTCAGCCCACCATCCTGCGTTGTTCTTGATCCAACCGGGAATTACATCG